>JAAUXU010123668.1_pt1 | contig 25590 bp, 31 predicted proteins | sample 7278151 | NCBI WGS metagenome assembly JAAUXU01 (sample SAMN14350113, study PRJNA611818) | marine sediment metagenome | isolation source: surface marine sediment (1.8m) | place: French Polynesia: Moorea | collected 2018-08 | reverse complement strand
GTGTGGGGCTTCCCTAGGCACAAGAGGTCGGCAGAACCCGAGCCCCGGGGCTATGGATATGGACCTGGGATTGCTCGTCACCCCTATGGAGGCACTTCTTACGTAGGCCGCACAGTGTGGGGCTTCCCTAGGCACAAGAGGTCGGCAGAACCCGAGCCCCGGGGCTATGGATATGGACCTGGGATTGCTCGTCACCCCTACGGAGGCACTTCTTACGTAGGCCGCACAATCTGGGGCGTCGGGAGGAAGTGAAAGGCAAAGTTATCGCCCAGAGGTGTTCTGTGAAAAGTCATTGAATAGTGCTGTACAGTACAATTATCTGCCTAAAATTTCAACTGGGGCGCACCTTCGCCAGATGTGAAGAGCAGTCAGGTGGGCATAGTAAAAAAAGCATGGTCAAGTTGTGTGGTCCACATAATAAAGCCATATCTGACATCAGACAACTTCAGCATGTTCTCCAATCTTTCTTTAAATGAATGTTAAGTGATGCGCTCAAAAGATATTACTGACCTAATCAGCCCACCCTTGTGAACGCCCAAAGCCATTAAGGGGGAGTCGGTTTCACATTTTCAGCAGGGGGAGTAGCAAAGAAAAGTTGTTCCATATGGTGACAGAGGGGTAGCTGTGCTTAAGAAGCGTTTGCACATGAGAACTGCTGGGGAGACGTCAAGCGGGGTTGCTCTGACAAGGGTGTGTGGCCTCTAAGCTCCCAGATCGGGAAGTGCTGAGTACAATCGTTTTCTTTTAGAGACGCGTCAATTTTAGGTAGTCTGCGAAAAAATATGAAGCTTCCCGTTTACTTGCATCACGCATTGAGAAACTGCGTCAAGAGAACTTCTTGAGGCTTCTCTGAGCACTGCAGAGTCACCAACTAGTATATCTCTCTTATGCAGAGATCCCTTGATTGCCATGAGAGCACATCTATTGCCTCAGATGAAGTATTCCAGCCCTGTGCACTATCGAAATGTTGTTCTTGGTCTGCGTCCACATGAAGAGAGTGCATAGTTCTTTATCATTGGTGAATTGTTCGTGTGACTCCGGACATCACATTTACTTTCACATAGTGAAATTTTGTGAGACATGTAAAACCTCTATTCATTTCTAGTTACTTCTTTTTTTTTGCCAAGTAGCTACGGAATTAGTTCAAAATTTCGTATTGTGTCAACGCTGCTTAAACTTTTCTCCCCCTCCCTTGGAGCTCTCCTCTAATGAAAGAAGGAGACGAATTCCTCTAAAATAGATCCAAGAGTTCAAAATGTTTCTCTCTCTGCACTGAAGGGTCAAGGTTTTTCCTAGGCAGGAGCTCCAGGGGAATTTAACAGTCTCGTGCACAAATGTCACGGCTTCTCTGTACGAGCATGCATAGATGTTTTTCTCCTCCAGCGAAGCTCCCTAAATGCTAAAGAGTCGCATTCATTTCTGTGTGCAGCCTGCAAAGTCTTCCTTTCGATTGGATTGTTTTTTCCATCTAGCGCTGTGTGTGTCCCCCTCTGTGTGTGAGGTGTGTCCGCGTTCGCAGTGGGAGGACGAGAGTCACGTCTGTACCAGCCACATGACCGAACACCTACGACCAGAATATTCATCTCTTTCTCCGGACACGCACTCGGATGCAGAGATGGAGAGAGAGTTTCTTGTGAGCCACTTCTTGCATCCGAAGTGCAGACAAAAAAGGAGCAAAAAGTGTCTTACACGAGCTCATGCAGGGAATGAGATGGAGGCAACTGATGGCCAAGCACAGGAAGCGGCACAGTCCTTTTTTTTCTGTCTCCTTCGTCCGCCAGACAAAGAGATGCTTGGACTACTGCTCGAACTGACACGGGTCATTCGTCTGCGAGTCCGGACCAAGCTCGAGTCCTCTCTTGTATGAGGTATAACACTGCGATGTGTCAACATCGGTCTGCATCACTTCACTCCAGTATGAAGCCATCATCTTTGGTCGTCCCATGTGGAGAAGCTGAGGGGTCACCGCACGAAGAAGTCGACAGCGCGTGCGCGTGTTTCTCCCTCTCCGTATATGTGTGCGTGTGATCTCTTTCTCTCTTTATCTCAGTTGGCCGTCAACTGCCCAAGAGGGAGGAGACGACACAAACTCACGCACACATACCAATTTAAGGAAGCGCCTGAAAGGCAATGTTTTGCCCTCCAAAATTGGATTGACGGACCTTTTGCCATGAGTGGAGCGCATTTCAGACAGTGCTGTACTATAAGGGACATCGCACCAGAGTCCGGGTCGTGAATATGTCCATGTGCAGTGGTGAGTTTACAGTTTGTAGAGCTGGTTATTAGCAAACTGCGTCGAGGCGACGCCTTGACAAGCTACGAACAGACGTGGGACATAAAGTGACGAGATTAAATCGGCCAGTCAGCGGCATCGAATCATTCAGAGGAGACCTGGAGATAACTTTTTCTCCCTCCTCCGAAGGTGTTGTCAGAGTGGTCTGTGAGAGAAGACACTTTCTTGCCAAATGTTGTTCCTAACCTCTTCTCCCTTGTGCTCATAAAACTCTGAGGGCAGGAGGAGGCAGCAGAAGTGACTGAAAAATGAAGACGAGAAGAGACAGTTTGTGCTACGTTCCCTGCCTTTTTCTACTTCTCGTCATCGTCGCTGCAGCCTTGAGTGACGCAGGAGGTAAGAATGGCAGCGCTGCCCCGATTCTCGAGCATAAACTCCACCATAAATGCCAGCAACCTCAAATAAGGCATGTCTGGATAATTTATATCTGCAGGAACAATCCCTGCTTTTCTTCTCCTTCCATTCACAAAGGTCTTTGTCGTTAAGAAAATGCAGGCACGTTCGGAGGTGCGAACATGAAGGGGACAAAGAAAGCCCGCTTGAGGGACGCTTATGATATGATCCCGTCGGAAATGCACCTTCAAAATCAATCAGTCGATCAACAGAATCAACGTGTACTGTATAAGCAGTGACGAAGTCTGGTTGTCGGAAACTTGGCCCTAGAATCTAATCGTGCTTTTTTTCTTGTTGCCGGCAGCCCTAATTCTCCCCTCCCACCTATGCGCAGTCTCTTACTGTATAGTAGACATAACATGGAATGGGGTAAAAAAGGGTAGAGAGATTTCTTATCGTGGGGGGAGATTTCACTCACTTTTTTGTGCTCCAGTTCATCACGAAATTGAACAGAAAGTCGACTGAAGACAGCGTTAACGAGATAAATTAATGGTTGCGACTGATGCTTCACGGGCAACTTGGTCTACACGAGGACGGATCGATACAGCCCGCAAAAAGACCACAATCGCAGCAACGATGTCCATTAGTGCGGCCAAACCCAGCGAGACCAAATGTAGCTGGATAAATACACGTTTTGTTTGCGCCTGGCACGAGTGAGTAATGTCAGTCCTTTATTCTCCCTGTCTTTCTCGCATGGAAAGGCTAAGAGTACGGACAGGCTGACGAGGACGTGGGCGCGTGTGCGTGCTCAGGGTGGGTGGGTGGGCGGGGCAGTGTATATGTACACTGCGCACAAACTATATGTTTCAGTGTTCATTTCTTGATCCCCCCCGCGTGTGTCCATGTCCTTAAAGAACGACTCGTTTTTTCGTGCCCTGGTGCGAGGCACGTCTAAATGAGCTGTTTATGCAAGAAGCTACTACTCTATGGTAATCTTGCACACCACGCTGATTCAAGTTGCTGCATAGAAACGAGACCAGTACTGCCTCTTACGCACCCGTGCCAAAAAATCGAGTTTTCCAAACAAGTCTTTCGTCGTGCAAAAATGCAATGTGAGAAAATCACGCGCGAAAGAAAATTTGGCGACATATGGGTGCAAGCTTGTCGCTCCATGGGCAAGCTGAGAAGCATAGGTTGAGCAGTGCAAGCACGCTCTCCCCATGGAGGACAGTGTCAGGGTTGACTTCCTCATGGCGTTACGTATGTACATGAGTAACCACACCTTCAATCTGCCCCGCGGACTCTGTCTACATATTCCAACCCTTCAGTGGAGTCAAGTTTCGCCTATTAGTCCCGTTAAAAAGCGAGAAAGGAAGTAAAAAAAAGGAGACAAATTAGAAAATAAACCATTTTAAAGGCAACATGAAAAGCTTTCGTCTCAAGAGAGGGCACGACAACATGCATTGGGGGGCGAGGGTGTTTAAACCGCTCAAATTGCAAGTGCAGAGAGTGCTTCGTCAATGTGTATCGAAGCTTCGCAACTTGCCCGAAACCCTCAACTTTCGGAAAACTAGCTTTGACACCCTGTAAGTGAGTCATCGTTCCCCTTTCTCGGGGAAAGACAGACAATAAAATCTGTCAACCAAAGGAAATGCAGGATGAGTCACTGGCTCCAAAATTGACTTTTCCACCGTCGGATCACCGATTACCGAGTCGCGTAAAGTACGCGTGCGTGCTTCCTCGCACAACTGCAGTGACGTTACACGTGTCTCCGTCATCTCTTTTCTCAATTTTTGCACGGTTTTTTTTCTTTCCCGCAGACTTGTCTGAGAATGAAGAAGACTACGAATACAGCTACGACGATGATGAGAATTACACGTATCTCAACGAGGAGGATCTGTTCGAATCCCAAGGATCCAACGGCCGCCAGCCTCAATTCGAGACGGAAGCTCAGCATTTCCGAGTGGAGCTGGGGCACACAATCAGGCTGCCATGCAGGGTGGACTCATTAGGTGTGATAGCTTAGGGTATAAGATCTCTCATAAGGGAGAACCACGAACACACCCCAATTTTTGTCACGCTCTTTGCTCAATCTCGTAAGTGCATTGTCGTGTATCAGCTTTTTTGTGTATCTTCTGCATCCATCGCACTGTTACAGCAATAGCCAAGCTTTCTGGCTGAAACTGAGTGAAATCCTCATCTACTTCCTCATTCTGAGCTTTGGTATGTTCAATGACGACACGTTCTCCCCCCCCCCCCCCCCCTCAAAGATATATTCACCCTCCACTCTGAGCGTGAAGACAAACTTGATGGCCCGCACATAATGGGGAGAGGAGGAGGGGAGAATTGCAAGCATGAGGAAGAATAATATTAGTGGAACGGCGACACGCATCGATCTGATTTCTGCGGTCCGAAGCACGACCAGGCTCTTGGTTGCCTTTAGAGTAGCTGTTATCCGTTGACTCATGAGTCGCGCCAAATCATCGATATGAAACCAGATGTAAGAGTGTTATCCCTCAGGTCACACAGTGATGGGCTGGAAGAAGAAGGCGAACAAAACGCTCTCGGGTAAGCTCAAGTCCTTGACCTTCTCACATGACATTACAACATGTACTGACTCATCTAGATGAAGAAAATTACCAACAGTTGGCTATTGGGACCCGCCCTTATAATGATCGAATATCAGTCGAGATTGAAGAGGACAAGGTCGGTACGCAACCCATGCTAATACTTATTTCAGTGTAATTGACATAATAGTGATACGAGCACAGGGCTCTACATTGGTGATAACCTTAGCCAACAAGACCGACATGGGCGAGTACATCTGCTGGGTCAGCTCGAAACCGGAGGCTACTCTTAGGCACATGGTGTCCCACATTGGTGAGCTAACTGCTTCCAGACGACGAACTTTATTGCAATAAATGTACTTGATAGTTCCACCGACGGTGGAAATCCTCAAGCCATACAAAAGAGGGAACAAGAACGGCACCAGCGAGGCGAAAGCGGAAGAAATTCGCTTGAATGTCGGAGACGATTTGACCCTGGTCTGCCAGGGAACAGGAGAGCCTCCACCGTCTATAACTTGGAGGAGAGAGGTACTAAGTACATGGCAAAAACAAGAAGAACTTTATGAAGAGAAGCAACATCAATAGCGTTGGGCCAGCGTTTTGGGGATTGGGCAATGATGCTTTCTGCGGCAGCAGTGAGGATAACTTGACATATTTCAGCGCAAGCGCATGCCTGACGGCCGGGGGAAGGTCACGGGCGGCAAGGTCTTGTACGAGAACGTGACCAGGAAGCACTCTGGCCACTATATCTGCGAGGGCAGAAATGGGCCGGGGAAAAGCGCGAAAGACGTCGTCAGGATCAACGTCCTGCGTAAGCCAAATAAGCAGTGATTGCCGCTCGCTAAGTTATAGGAATTTATTATTTGGTGGCATAATTTTCAGATTCTCCTGAGATCAGCACCAAAGAGTCCTACAAACAGGAGTCTTCTGGAGTTCGTCTGGAGCTGCTCTGTGTAGTCCATGCTTTTCCGAGGCCCAAAGTCACCTGGTACAAAGATGGAGACATTCTTCAAGGTAAGAGGAATGGAACGTATCCGACAGATTATGATTCCTTGTCAATACCTGTGTAGATAACTCCACTCGTCTGAGTATCACGCACACTGGCAGCAAGCACCTCCTTTTGGTCTATCCAGTGGAACAGTCTGACCGAGGCAGATACACTTGCCATGCGCTCAACAGTATAGGAGAAGCCAAGGGCAACATTCAAGTCATGGGTAAGGACTCTGTGCAGTTGTTTTTGCATGTCAGGTCTAACTGACACTTTGCTAGGAATAGACGAAGACCTGAGCGACACTTTGTTCTTGGTCGAAGATTCTTCCGAGCTACCTCAGGGAGCGGATTCAAAAGGTGAGATCACCTGTTGAGGAAAAATATTAGTGTAGTAGTCATGATGTTCAACTTTGATTCCCCTGCAGACAGCAGACATGCTCTGCCCGTAAGCAACCGGGGCCATGAAGTTCTTCATTCAAGAGTCCACCTTTTCCTTATAATATTGCCAGTACTACGGTGTTGCTTTTAATGACTCTTTCCAACTACTGTGTGCTTGTTACATCATGTGGAATGAACTGGGAGTAGTACTTTGTTTTAACGTGTGCTTTATTATGCAGTCTCCTCAACTAACTTTAGCAGATCACCGCCATTTCTTGTCTTCCAAAAGTCTGACAGGTACTTCTGCAGTGAAGGCGAACATGCTGCCCGTGGTAACCAGCCACCTCGGCAACGTCCTGTCCGAGGGGATCCACTTCTTATGCCATAAAGAATAACGCTCACAAGATGCCAAAGAATAAAGGCCGCTAGGCACACTGCCTCCGAAGACCCACAGAGTGCTACTCTGCTGCCCCTGGCTGGCCTCGTCGTCAACGCAAATGCAACAGCAGCCAATGCGAGGTGTTGACAGTGGCGGTAACTCATGCCACTCATTGGAGGAAACCTAAATCCAGAGGAAATTAGCAAATGTCTATTACGTTAAAGACGCGAGGGTCCTTACATTGAACGATTGGACAGTATCCAATTCTTCGTAGGTGCTCGGATCGCATCCTCCCACTAGATAGATCACGTCTCGGTGAGAAGCAGTTCCGAATCTAGAGATGGGTACGGGGATCGACGGCATCTCGCTATAGTCGTCAGTCGCAATCTCGTATCTCAGGACGTTTGCAGACTTTTCTTTGCAAATGCACATTCCTCCAAAGAGATAGATGGCAGTCCCGTCATCTTAAACACCGATACATATGACTAAATTACTGACTGCTATTGTAATACTGCGCATCATGAAATCCTCTCAATGAGTGACCAACAGTTGCCCTGAGCTGTGATTTAACTTAGTCACACGATCAGTGATGTAGTCGTACATTTGCGACTGTCTCAAATACGTGCATTTTTTTGAAGCCAAATTGAACAAGTTGCTGTTGCCATTCATAGTACAATGTAGTAAAACGTTTCATCGATACGCAACAGTTAAGGTGCCGTCATGCGCGAGCATCATAAGTGCGTCAAGCTCCCACAGCTTCAGGCAAGGTGCCTTGATTTAAGGACTCAAGTGTCGCTTCTAACCTGTTGTGACGGCTTTGGCTCCAGCGCATGGGTACGGCAAGGGCATAAGCTGTGTCCATCTGCCAGTCGTCACGTCGAACTTGGCCGCGGAGTCAAGCAAGCCGCTTTTGTCGCGGTATCCTCCGAACACGTAGACGGACCACTCGCCGCTGCTGCTGACAGCAGCAGCAACCGCCGGGTTCACTCTAAAATGTCACCCCTAGATGTGCGACGCTGCCAATATGATCACTATAGCCGGTACCTGAATTTACCTACACTCTAGTTCTCCCTGGCAGACAGCCTTCCAGGTGTTCAGAGCGAGGTTGTACACCCACAAGAGGCCGTACTCGCCGCCAACGAAGTATAACTTGTCGCGCTGAACTAAACAAACCTGTTACGAGGACGCATTTACAGTGTGGATAAACATATACGACATGCATCACGCATACTTCTAATGCCATGTGATCGTTACCTTCATTCCTGACATCTTGGCAAGCAGTGACCGCGGAGCCTTGGTAAATCTGCGCCAACGTCCACCCAACCAGCCGCCGACAAATCCAGAGCCAGTCCAGTAGCTACAGATCACCGGAAACCGTGGCCACTTCTTCCTTCTCTGCACTGACCAATGTTGAACCTTCTTTACGTCAGACAAGTCTCGGTACAAGTCGATTTTCTTCATGAAGTGACACTTAGCTGAGCAAATGCTCGACTTCCCAGAGATCAAGGAAGGCTCTAGCAAAAGGTTTTGGTCCAGAATCTCAATAGTCACGAGATCATTTACAAGTCTTTCGAAGGCGTCTTCGTGAGTTTCGTTCAATTCCACCCAGCCTTGAATGAGGCAGAAGGCCAAAGCGTTATCTCTTACCTCTTCATCCACAAATCGTTCAAATGCGTGCAAACTGTAAAGGAGAGATACCGTTAGAAGTGAACCACTGCATAACTAAATTAGGACAACCTCATGGAGATAACGTCTTGACAGGAGCTGTTTCCGTAGACTTTGGAGAAGAAATTCGAACTTATTTGTTCGAGCTTCTGGCATCCCAAGTCCAGCGCCAGCTTGAACACGGCCAAGCAGTTTATCGGAGATAGAGCCTTGGTCAAGCTCTCTGTGGCCAGAACCTCAGTGAGCTGGCATTGAAAGTAAACAGAGGCTCTCAGGATTCCACATGCCTCGGCGATGTCTTTGACCGTGACGTCATCCCCGTCATTATTATTGATTCGGAAGACGACCCAGGCTAGATGTTTGGACACCACGTCTGGAGGCACCTCTATGAAGATAACATTATCCTGGATGGACGCCTATTTAGCAAGGATTGCATTAACAGCAATTTCTTCCCACGGAGATCAATAGTACAAACCTCGCGATCCCGAAATTCAAACAAGGCCCTGAAGAAGTGGCTGTGTCTTTCCAAGCGCCCTCGATCCTTGCATGGGATATCGATTTCGTTGACGCCGTCACGGAGAATTACAACGTGAGCGTCACCTATATCAAGTGTTCGCAGCGAATGGCACAGAGCTCCGTCTGCCTCGGTGGTTTGCGGTTCGGCCATTCAATTCAGTAAGGATTGAAGAAGACCGAGTACAGACAGTAGAGAAAGAAACAGACGACAAACACAATGGCGGCCAGAGATGCGGTACGACGGTTCTCGCCGTAGAGGCTATTGAGAACGCTCTCGTTCTCCGCCAGCACTCGCTTGATGTCTGACAGCTCTTTCTCGAGGCGCTCTCTAAAATGAATGATCCGCGGTAAAGAAGGATCTCGGCGGCAGCGAACAGGATCCCATTCACCTTTCCTTGTCGTCCAGGTCCTTGCGCAGCCTCAGCTTCCTCTCAAGGGCGTCCACCTTGAACCTGCTGTCCTCCACACTCTTCTGGGTCTCAGCGATCTAGGAGGAAAGAACGCCACTTCTTATCAAAAGCAACTTTACCACGGCGTATCAGTCTTGCTCACCGCTTTCATGATGGACTTGGAAGCCTCTGCACCTGGAGGGGCCATTTTTTTTTACTCAGAATAAGTTTTGCTAATTTATTATTCCTCCCACCAAACTTATCGTGTCTGGTAAGGGTCAATGGGACAGGACTCGGGTTCGCCGCCGTCTCATTCTCCTCTTCTTCGGCACGGATTGCTCAACTTTGTTTTGCTGTTCTTCAACTTGGCGCAGAGGGAGCGTTTGCACTTGACACAAACAGTGTCAGCTCATTTTCCTCATGACTGACACGTTAAACTTCATCTCCGGTCGTGAAGCCAAGTTTTCACTTCTTACCCTCAAAAGGGGTAAAAAATTGCATATTTTTGGTGCTAAAGTGATTTGATTTTTGAAGAGTTCCTTTATTTGTTTCAGCTGATTTCTTTGCTGGTCTCTGCATCCTTTTTAGAATTACCTTTTTTCCATGCTTTTTGTCAATTTCGTCGACTTCAACTTGGAATCAGTGAAGGATTTCTCTGACATTTTTGGTTTCATTTTGCAGTGTCTACATCATCCAGCTAAATGAACTCTTCATAGAATAAGTTGAAGGCCGTCACTCCTGTTTTGTTGGCGAATTGAAGTCATATCTGCTGCAACTAATGGGTAATAACAACTCTGGCTCTTAACATAAGTATCGTGCAAGTGTAAACGCTTCCTTAACGCGCACGGGCAGCCCATAGAGTCCTGCCAGTTGCACTGCAGCGCTCCCTTCTGGATTTTAGCTTCAACTTGGGGTATACAAACAAGAATAACGAAGCACAACCGAATGCTACGGTCAGTCAGCGAAAGTCTCGCTGTCGTCTGTCAGTCCATTGTCATCATCATGATCATTGTCATCGTCACGACCGCTGTCGTTCATCATCATGGCTGTCGCCACCCTCATGGTCATTCACATTATCACAACCGCCATCAACTTTTTCTAGAGCAGAGCATCTCCTGAGAGGAACATACAATGCTCATCTTTCAACTGGGCTGCTCCTCCTGATCGATGAACATCATGGAGACAAAAATGTTCATGAGCCACAGGCATACATGCACACGATGAAGGATGATTTATCCCAGTTTATGAGCTGAGTTATGAGCTGTGTGGTTTCCACCCCCAAAATGCTTCACTAGCCCGCATTGGCGCTAGTGTGGCACTTGTAATGACGGAAGTCTATGAGCTCTACTATAAGTGCAGTGCAGGGCGGGATGGGACGAGGTTGAGTGACACGAGGTTGAGTGATCGGGAAGGCGCATCCCGATTTGTCCGGTTCTTCTGCACCCTCCGGGCTACTGCCAAGTTGGTGTCCCTCTCCCATCTCTTAGCTCCTGTTGGTCGCCCTTAAACCTCCTGCGCAGACCTGGATCGTCGCCGTTGATGCGTGACGCCCCCGTTAAGGTAAGCTGGGATGACTTCCCGGGGAATGCGCCCTCTTGGGGCTCGGGATGGACAGGGCTTGGTTTTTTGTAGGCTTGGATTGAATTTCTTGGCCCGTGAAAGAGAAAAAGATCGTCTTAATCCTAACGCTACACCAAGGAGAAGCTTATGCATGCGCTGCATGATTCACTGTGACAGCTTTTAGGTGTCATGCCTTGATTCAAAGAAATCCGTCAGTCTTTTTAGACGCATGGCAGAGATCCCACGTACCACACAGGGACAGGTATGCATCCAGTAAGCGGTTCTACAGTCATACAAGTTTGCGTTCGTCTAAATCAATAATTGTCAGCAGTGAAATTGAAGCTGATTCGTACAAAGCCTTTCTGCATCATCCGTTGTTTCATCGACACCCCAATGCCAAGGTCCAGGTCTGCAATCGTTAGGTTGGGTTAGCAGTTGGCAGGCGAATTCACCCAAAGATCTTTGCTTACCCTCTTTTGAGTTGATGATTGGGGTGAGTGAGTGTCTTACCTAACAACCTCACCCCCTTCATCCCCGAAACGCTCGAAAAGCATCCACTCTTCAAATACAAAAATTTCAAACACTTTTGGCGGTTGGGGTGGGGGTGAAGTCCCTTCTCCCCCGGAAGTGTCATTCAAAGCACTGTTTAGGAGCCAAAGACAAACGCAAATGCCAACGACGATAAGTTCTAATTCTGAGATTTTGAGGTGATTTTGTTGCAGACTGCTTATGCCAATGATCTGACCGCATTGCATGAACTCGATTGAACTGAATTGCGATGGCATGAGAAGTCTGTGTTAAAATTCCCTTTGATGCTCGAGCCCTAATAGTAACGATTCCAACCTTGTGGACTCAGATTTTCACAAGTGACGAGGAAAGCTGCCAGACTCGACGTTTGCATCCGTCGCAAGTTGAGTCTTTCGTGATTCTAGAACCAGAGAGCTAAGTACTTTCCAATGGAAAGTACGTGGATTTTCGGGCAGCAACGAAGAGCGCAGCTAAAGGAAGAATAGCACGTGGACCTTGCTGACAGCAGGCCAGGCCACACTGTGGTAGCGGTGTCGGCGCGCCTACAAGTTCTTCACTTCGAGGTCCGGGTCAGTGTTGCGGCGACAAGATCCAGCTTCACTCAGTGATTTCGTTGCCGTGACAGATCTGCTGGGTTGAACTCTGCTGGGGGAAGTGACACCGGGTCACCACTACTACCTGAGTGCTGTGAAATTTTAGTTAATTGTAAAAGGAAGACATGTTTCTGACGACCGTGGCGTTCTACCTAGTGAAGGGGATCATCCTTCTGTACACGTATTTGACCTTCCCCCTCTATGCACTGCTTCAATGTCCAAGCAGGGCGAAGGAAAAGTCTATGTAAGTCACATTAGTTCGTGTGAAGCGGGAGGCTTTTGTCATGATTCGTCGTTATTTAGGGCTGTGAAGGCTCGCGTGGTCCAGAGAAGCGACAAGGACATGACCATGCGTGGGATTCCCTACTCGTCCAAGACAAAGAGCGAGATCGAGGCTAGTCCAGATAAGGTGAGAAATTCTATGTCTTAGACTTAAAACACATTCAAGCAGCCGTACATTTTTAAGATTGACACCATGAGCAAGCTGTTTAATTATGCTGCGAAGAAGTATCATAAACGAGACGCTCTAGGGACCAGGGAAGTCATCAGGGAAGAAGAGGAGCAGCAGGTATGAGTTATCATACGCATAAAAATTATCCTTGGTCTTAAAACAGTCATGTTTTACAGAGTAATGGAAAGACTTTCACCAAGATGATCTTGGGCGACTATCACTGGCTGCGCTACTGTGACGTCTCCGCTTACGCCGAGCACTTTGGCAAGGGAATCCGCATGATGGGTGTGCAGCCGAGGGAGCACATCTGCATCTTTGCCGACACAAGGGCTGAATGGCTCATCTCGGCACTCGGATGCTTCAAGAACAGGTTGGATCCCTTCATATTGTCCGCTTGCCACGCACACACACTCACTCATATTTATGTCTCTGCAGTATTGCCCTTTGCACCATCTATACCAACCTGGGCAATGACGGCATTGTGCACGGCATCAGGCAGACACAGGTCAACACTGTTATCACTTCTTCTGAACTCCTGCCTAAGCTTGTCCAAGTTCTTGAAGAGGTAGAGCACGTTAAAAACATTATCTACTTCGAGTCCAGTTGGAAGCCTAAGCCGAAACCCGTGAAGGGCGTAACTCTTTACTCTTACAAACAAGTTGTGGATCTTGGAAAGGTATGACTTCAAACGCACCTGATATCAAAAACAGTTGGTCTAATTTTTACGCAATATGTGTTTTGCTCCCGGTAGCAATCCACCTTGTCTTCAGCTGCACCGCGTCCTGAGGATCCGGCCATAATTATGTATACCAGCGGTTCCACAGGGGTCCCCAAAGGAGTTATCCTGTCACACAGGAACATGGTATAAGAGGATCATCAGCTCACGAAACTTTGCTTTGCCTTCCTCTCTTGTCTCTTGTCTAGGTGAGCAGTGTTTTGTCTCTGCTTAGCCTGGCAGACAAGGCCTTTGGTGAGGTTGAACCCTCTGACACTTATATAGCCTTTCTGCCTCTCGCTCACGTCCTCGAGATTGCGGCAGAACACGTGATGCTCATGCTCGGGGTCAGACTCGGGTACTCAAGGTATGACATAGGGATCTAAAGACGAAAAACATGCTTTCTATAAAAATTTGAAGGAGTAAATAAAATGCTTTCTCTGCCAGCCCGAATACCTTGACTGACAAGAGCACTATGATCAAGCCAGGCGAGAAAGGTGACGCCAGCATTCTGAGGCCAACAGCAATGGCTGCAGTGCCGCTCATTCTGGATAGAATTTACAAGGGCATCCAGAATAACATCGCTGAGAAAGGCGCATTCTCACAAATGCTCGTCAATTACTGCATAGACTATCGACGAAATTGGGTTTCCAGAGGCTATGATACTCCGATCATGAACTGGATCATTTTTAGCAAGATGCGAGCTTCTGTTGGTGGCAGACTCAGGCTGTTGCTGAGCGGAGGAGCGCCACTGTCATCGGATGCCCACATCTACATCAGGTGAGGGTTTTCGTTTTACTGTATTGTTATTGGAAGTGCTGAGAATTAAGACTAATATGCCACATTTCTCCTTGACGCTCAGGACGGTGCTGACTTGTCCAGTGCTGCAGGGTTATGGCCTAACAGAGACTTGCTCCACTGCCTGCATCTCTGACCCCGACGACCTCAGTGTAGGACATGTGGGACCGCCACTGCCAGGGGTCGATCTGAAAATAGTAGGCGCACTTTTTTGTGATGAGGAAACGTGACATGTATCTGAAATCTTACGTCTTAATTTACGAACGATGATACCGAATCACAGGTGATCCGCAATGGTTAGTGTAGGTATTCAAGCGTGCAATTCTGGCCAAACTCCGACTGACTTGGAGGCAACTAGACGAAACAGCAGTGTTCAGAGTCAACTCAATTTCTCCTAGGTCGACTGGGACGAAGGTGGCTACACTGTTCAAGACAGTCAGGGACCTCGCGGTGAGATTGTGGTCGGTGGACACCATGTGAGTTCTGGCTACTACAACATGCCAGAAAAAACTAAGGAAGACTTCTTCGATGGCGGTAACGGAAAGATGTTTTTCAAAACCGGGGATATCGGACAGCTTCTGCCCAGCGGATCGATCAAGATCATTGACCGAAAGAAAGATCTTGTTAAGCTCCAGCATGGGGAGTACGTCTCCTTGGGGAAGGTGGAGTCCAACCTCAAGATTCATCCGCTCATCGAAAACATCTGCGTCTACGGAGACTCTGGTAAACAAGACTTATGTGATGAATGCGCCGTACAGACATAACTAATGTGGTTGCTTGTTTTTAGCCCACAATGCTGTTGTTGCACTTGTCGTTCCTGATACAGTGAAGCTTAGTTCTCTGGCGTCCAATTTAAGCAAGGCTGCGGCCCTCACTGCTCACGAGGAGCTGTGCCAGGATGCCACCGTCGTCAAGGCTGTCGAGCAAGAGATCCAGAAGCATGCAAAGGTTTGATGACGAATTAGCCAAACTTACTCAGGTAATTATTTTATCTCCCTCCTCTTTGAACTAGACTGTGAAGTTGGAGAAGTTTGAGATTCCTCAGCGGATCCACCTGATCTCTGAGCCATGGACCCCCGAATCCGGGCTGGTCACTGCTGCCTTTAAGCTCCGGCGGAAACCACTGCAACAGAAGTATCAGGTTGGTCCACAGTATGAAAAGTTCCCACTTTACTTGATACACACTTTTTGCACCTTCAGGACGACCTGGACACGTTGTATTTGTCCTTGGAGAGCGGCTCCACCGTTGTTAAGATGGCCAAAAGAAACAATAACAACAACAAGATCTCTCCAGAATGATGGAAACCTAATCAAAAAGTCATACCAAGCTTGATCTCATACACGACAAAATTATCTATGCAATCACGCAGATACCTGTTTTTTTAACTTTTTTATTGTTTTGCAAAATATACGGTACGTGATGTTTATCTTCTGCAGTGCATTTGTTAGAAGTACAAGTTGGAAAGTTGAGAGATAGGACTGGACCTTAACTAAGAAGTAAGAATAGGTCGCGATTTCTTGATTCTCCGTAAATTTTTCAGTCCTCCCTCCCCCATTGATTTTGTTCGCAGTTTGAAATTTCGAGCCGTCGAAAGTCGAGTCTCTGCTCATTCCTATTCCAGCATGTTCAGTCCTGCCTGGCGTGATCGATTTGGCCGCGGCCGTTGCGGCGGCGGATACCGGCCAACGGCCGGTTTGTCAGCGCTCAGCGCAGCTTAGTGCACTGCACGCACCACGCTTGAGACGAGTGGAAAGATAAGGTTGAGACAGTGCTAAGCTTCCACTTCTTTTAGTCCGTCTCCTCCGTGATGCCGTCGCGCGACGCCGCCCGCGTCTTCATCGGCAATCTGCCCCACGACGTTCGTGAGAAGGACATCGAGAGGTTCTTCGACCGCTACGGCCGCGTCAGGAACATCTTCATTAAAAACGGGAAATACGGATTCTGCGTGAGTAATCAATACTTAGTAAGTACAGAAAGCCGCGCCTCTACCGGGATTTCCTTAAAACTTATACACTATAAGAAAACTAAGAAAAAGAATTAAAGAGGGAGTTCAAGAGCAGAGTGGAGGCGACGTCTTTTCTGACTCATGATAATTCATTGTATTGATGTCTTTAGATGCGTTTGAAAATTTGTCTGATAACTACTTGACTGAGCTCATGGTTTTTGAAAAAAATTGTGAGTGTATCGCACTCTTAGGCAGCAGAAGGTGCAAAGAGGTGCGGGGACGAGTCAAGTGTAGTAGAAAAGCCAGATAAGCCTCATTTTTTAGCCGAATCCACTGTCCCCCCTCCTTATTTTGTTTGTCACTCCCCTTCCCTGGCAGGAGGAGGAAGAAGCCTAAAATGTCTCGTTACCCCCGCCGTGCGACCTCTCCCTTTCGCTCTGTGCGCGTGTACGTGGGCAACCTGCCCAGGGCGGCCGGAGTCAGAGACGTCGAGCACTTCTTCAGGCGCTACAGGCGCAGGTTCGACGTGCTCCTCAAGGACAGGTTCGGATTCATTGTAAGTTGGAAGAAGTAACGAGTCTTGAGCAGAACAGGATATCTGTTCTGAAGAGTCTTCCTGGCAACTTATTACGTAGCTTTGGATGTGACGCCGCCGAATTGAGCTCAAAAGTGCAAAGACAGCAGCAAAGAATGCAGTCTCGACCTCGCGCCTTCTGCTGAAATAGGACAGTTGTCTAACGTGTATCAAGTACCTTGTCTTTCCTACATCGCGCCAATTCAAGCAGCTCTCAAATGTCTGACTTTTTCAGGAGTTTGACGACTACCGCGATGCTGACGATGCCGTTTATGATCTTAATGGCAAGGAATTGCTTGGAGAAAGGTGAGTCAACTTTCTTCAATGCGTTCATCCACACTGGGTCATCATAGGAAGACTTTGCAGGGTGACTGTTGAGCACGCCCGAGGTCCCCGGCGCAGTCGCGAGCGTCGCTCAGGACGTGCAAACTGGGTGGACAAGTACGGGCCGCCTACAAGGACCAAGTACCGAGCCATCGTGGAGAACCTTTCCTCAAGAGTCTCCTGGCAGGTGAGAAATCCATGCAGTTACAATACATTTGACGACAAAAGCGAACGACAATGAAGAGTTAGCTCCCAAGCTCTTCCACAGCAAACTGCAGATACGGAACTTTTCCAATCAATTCTGCGTGCAAACGATTCTACATTGTGAAATTTGAAGTCTGGAGCCGAATATCTGCTAAAGGTAACTCAAAATTGACTTGTCTGCAGCTCCTAACTTGGGTATTTTAAAAGCCTTATTAAAATCGTGGCTGTTAAAAGAGTAAAATGTCTTTTTCTTGCCCCCACTGAGGCTAGTTCCCTCTCCTCGATCGATCGATGATCTGAAGTGTGATGATGGCGGTCTGGAGAATGAAAATAAAGCGATTCTCGAGGAGGGGGATAAAATCCTTCCCCGTTTACCCCGCGCCGCCCGCTCTCGTCGCCTACTACGTACTTGTTCTGATGAGGAGAATCTTTGAGCCTCTAAGATGCTGAAGAGACAGTCCTAGAAATGCCAGAACAAGAGGTAGAGAGACTAAATAAAAAACAACAACAACTAAAGCAGGAACAAGAGGGTTTTGTATGAGTGACAAATTAGCCAGATGGAACTTTCTTCTTTCCTTGCTTTTATGCTCTGCTGCTGATGTTGGAGTTATCACACAGAATGACAAAGCGCAGCTCTCTACGTACAGCTATCCATAACTGCAAATGATGCAAAGATTGGTTTCTCGCATAAACCAAAATTTTCTACTGTTTTGGTAGAATCCGACTTTGCACCGTAGTTTTTACCAGTGTAGCTAAGAGTCTGCTTACCTTTCAGGACCTTAAGGACTTGATGAGACGCTCTGGAGATGTTTGCTATGCCAACGCACACAATGATAGGAGAAACGAAGGGTAAGGGTTACCTATTAGAGCGACGTGAACATTCCGAATTTGTCACGTGCGGAATAAGTTGCAGATGCAGTCGTGCACTGCTAGTTTTGCATGGAGAGATTCCATTATGTCGTCATATATTGTACCTCGGTCTCGCTTGTCCTACCTTCTGTCAAGGTTTTGGTGACGTGAGTCTTCTCTTAGTTTGCTAATTTCTGCGTGCACAACTTTTTCCTCTTCTATTCAGCATTGTCGAGTTTGGCAGCCGCCGTGATCTCGAGCGCGCCATTGAGAAGTACGACGACTACGAGCTCCACGGTCGACGTATCAAGGTGTACGAAGATCGTGGCGACTCTAGATCTCGTTCTCGGTCGCGTTCTCGCAGTCGCTCCAGGAGTCGCTCTCGCAGCCGCAGTCGCGGAAGAAGCCGCTCCAGGAGTCGCTCCAGGAGTCGCGGTCGCAGAGCCAGGTCCAGGTCCAGATCGAAGTCCAGGAGCAGGTCAAAGTCAAGGTGAGGAGGTCGTACAAGTTTTCTGTTACACAGCCGAAGTATTTAGCTGGCAACGGGATGGCGAAAATTGACTGAACCCCAAATTCTGTCTCGCATCGCCAGGTCACCCCGAAAGGACGACGAGGACTCCAAAGCCCGTAAGCGCTCGCGCTCTCGCTCGCGTTCCCGCTCTCGGTCCAAGTCCGGCAGCCGCGACCGTGACGAAGACAAGAACTCCAGAGATGAGAGTAGGGAAGACAAGACCAGAGAAGAAGAAGGAAGTGCCGAGCCCGAGGTCAAGAAGTTCAAGGAAGACGAAGAAGACCAGGATAAGCAGCAGGAGGAGCCATCCGACGAAACCAGTGTCAATGGCGGACTGAATGGGGATGAGGGCGAAGAGGCCAAACCCGAGGAGCAGGAGACTCCAGAACCGCAACAGGTAGAGGAGCAAGAGGACGACAATTAACGAGGAGGGTCAAAGCGACAAACCGATGAGGCATTGCAAGCTCGAGAAGCATAAATACACTTCTATTATTTGTCCGTTTACTGTAAGTGTTCAGCACTACAACTACACACTACTACAACATACCTGGTATATGCTCTCTTCGTTCATAAATTACTGTACTAAAGTACTGTACCTCGAGCTTTTCTGACTATTCCAGCACATATGCGTTATATCCATTCTTTTCAGGCATCACATGTAGGCTACAGCAATTGAGGCAATTTTCAATCTGGCACATTGATTTTACCGTTAGATTTCACTTTTTTTTCTCGGAAACAGTTAGTGCACCTATGGAAATGTGATGCAGTCTTAATTCCTTTTTGTGTTTTCTGTGTGCTGTCCGTACCCTGATTACTCCGATAATAAAGAAGTCCTTAGAGCAACACGCGCAACTTCCCAAGTACACAGGCTTAGACTGAACGATGAACGTGTACGGGACCGTCCAAGGAGGTACTTCATATAACGCAAGCTCTTATTAAGGTTATTTATTGAAGTAGAAAGGTGCTATTAGGAAGAGCTCCTTTTCAAAGAGGGAGGGGGAAGTCCAATTTTACCCGTCAAGTGGAGACATGACCGCCAGACAGCTTTACACATCATGCAATTGAGCCTAGTGAAGAAAGTACTTTTCCTCGGTAAAAGACGTATAAAAACAACGGAGAGTTAGTGGGCGCCATTAGTCGTTCTCGGGGTAGATCTTTTTCATGACTGCGTGGTAGAGGTTCTTGTAGGCGAAGAAGGCCGCGCCTAACACCATGCAGAGACAGATGGCCAACACCGTGCCCATCAGGCTGCCGTCGATGATGCTGTTCATGCAGTTCTTGTTGCGCTTTCTGTGGATGATCTGGAACAGAACGTTGGAGACCGTGAACATGGTTTACTCCCGCCCCTCACGTGGCTCAGGCCAGGCGCGCACCTCTCTTTTGCGTCTCGCGTCGTCGCTGTCGTCGTCGGAGTCGCCGAACACCTCCCTCATGGTGTTCAGACGCTGGCGTAGACTACTCACTGTGTCACCGCTGATGGGGCCTGCGCAAGAATGTTGATCTAATTGTACGTCAGTGTGAATTGATACTATACTGTGGCGTTCACTAGTAAGTATTTTTCACTCACGATTGGTGTTTGGATACATGTTGCTCCTTTGGAAGCTCTTAAGTGTTGTTCCTGTAAGGCAAAGATGTGCACTTTTTTTCACAATGTGATCATAAATATGCTGCATACATGGTTTTTCTCCCCCCCCCTGCCCCTGCGATTAACAATGAGTCATTCCCCATGCAGTAACCTCACCGGTTGCTTTATCACTTGGTTGACCTCATGCGCGAATCTACCTTCCTTTGTTGTGTGATGAGTCAAATTGCGGGGAAATCCTTTTCACCTCAGGTATTAAAAGTTGTTTTTCTCTATAGAAAGATACGCACCGTTACAGGACGAAGTAGCAGAACTGCAGCGGCTGTGCCAGCATAGGAGAGCTGTGTATTTGGGTGAGGAGAAAGCCTGGTGGAAAGGATCGATGGAAAGAGCAACAGAGTACAAGCGAAGGGAGGGAGGAGCCGAGAGCAGGACTGAAGGGGGAGAGAGCGATGCTTCCTTGGCTTTTCTTTTGCGACAACGGAGGGAGAGGAACAAGTAGAGGAAGAGGAACAGGCTGGGGAAGAGGAACAAGCAGGGGAAGAGGAACAAGAAGGGGAAGAGGAACAAGAAGGGGAAGAGGAACAAGAAGTGGAGGAGGAACAAGAAGAGGAAGAAAGTTTCTACTTTTTGCCCTTGGTCTTGTTTCCTAGAGGTCTCTACCCCCTACACTCATCGCCCATCTTTTTCCCCTGCAGTCTTCTTTATCCTCCCACTGTCTTATTATCATGGACGGTGCCAGAGGGTTTTTTTTCCTGATGTCCTGTCCCTGTTGCATCTGAGTCACTTTCCCTCCGTGCCTGTGTGTTCGTGTAGGCCTCACAGTCTAGGCCTTCAGCTTCCTCTTGTGGGCGCTTCCCTCCTCTTTCCCTGTTATGGCACCCGAGTCGACCTGCAGGCAGGATGTATCTCCTCAAAGAAGTGGTCCAGTTCAGTTAATTCTCTCCCTTTCCCTTTCATTAACTGTGGTTTCTGCAGCAATCTGGCCAGTCACTGCCCAGAGGGAAAGATGAATGAAAGGAGGCTGAAGTGGGAGAACTGACGAGAGATGCAGCAAAAGAAGGGCTTCCTCAATGGACCGCCGTCTCGTGGTATACTTGGCTGTGACCTAAACCTCCGTTGCCATCTTGCACCGCATCCAGGAGCCCATCCATTGTGTGCATAAGTCCATGGTCACTGCCTACACCTCAGGTCCCAAAGAAATTCGTGTGGTTGAGCCTCTCATTCACAAAACGTCACCTCTGTGGCGATTCAAACTCCAGACGTGGGGGACTCTGCGTGTTAGGAATGTTCTTATTTTTATACTGCTCGGCTATTACGGCAGGTGGAAAGCCTCATCTTAAAGGTGACAAAGCACATTTGTGAGTGTCACTGTTCATCTCATGTTACGGCTCCTAACCGTGCACGTGACTTCTGGGCATGCCGGTGCTCTAGCAGCACACTGTGCTGTAAAACTTCGATCTGGTGGAGTCCTCCGCCAGCGCGTAAAATTAGATTGCATTGATCATACAAGGGTAAAGCGTTGAAGGATGTTTTTTAGAAGAAATTGAGATTGAGAAGTATTATTAAAATATTCCGTTACCCTCAGCTGCTTTTGTCCTTCAAATGCCACTCAAGAACATTCTGACTAAATGTGTAAAATGGTCGACCGAATCAGCCGGGCAGAATTGACCGAATCCGTATAGAGGATCTCAAGGCAATCAATAGCTTTGATTATGTCATCCTTGATGACATTGCTCAAGCAAAAAATGCTCACTTCATTTTTTTGGCCATCTGAGACAATATTGAATTCACGTACATCCAAGTTTCACTGTATTACCCAGGGTAATTTACACTGTGCAGGTGCACCAGCTTTGTTTAACCTCTAACCTCAACGACAACGCAGAAAAGTGAATATTTTGTGTAATGAATAAAATTACCTTCTTAAATGTTATTGTATCAAGGTTGCAACATTTGTGCTCTTTGTACCAGTACTCAAGGTTACAAAGGTCACTGAAGGGAGTAAGTAATGCCATCATCCAGAGCAACAAGTACAGCCAGTGAAAAATAGTTTGTTGTCATACTTTGCATAAAATATTGCTGACATTCTCTGCCAAATTATTCTTGCAAGCACAATTTCACTCAATGTTTTAGTGAGACACTATTGTTCTGGTACTCGAGTGACTTCAAAATTTCAGTGCTGTTGAATTTTTGTATTCCCTGTGAAGTGCCTCACTAAAAAGTAAGTCATCACTTCAAACACAGCCCCAAAGGTACCTTTGATGCATTCACATCAGTGGACATGCATGCATTTACGTGTGGGTACGACATATGTCAATTACTTGCAGTAACGCATCGCAAGCATGTTGGGAAGGTGGGGGAACAAACGAGGATTGGAAGCAGGCACTGTCAAGTAGCAACGCCAAGTGCTATCCACACTTGGGCTCCTCCACTCAGAAGGTCTACATATTAACAGTCATAGCGTACAGAGTACGGCACTTGGTGTGCACACATTAATTAGAGTACTTAGAGCATGTGTAATGTGCCACTAAGGAGCGCTGCATGGCACATGCCGTCCCCATTAAGGAGATGACACGCAGTGTCGTGAAAATGAACTTTCGTTTATTTGGACTGTTTATCATTCTCCTTCCAAAACAACAGCACGTCAAAGATCCCCGGAAAGTTGATCTGTACGTAGCCCGCGTAAGGCTTCCAGCTGGGTATTGGATGAGACGCGTGGAGAGAGACAGAGAGAGAGATGCAGTGCAGTAGTCGTTTCTCGTGTGTGGGAGATGAGAGGCAGTGGTACTCAAATAAAAAGCTGCCTCACGAACAATGCCAAAGAGTGAGAATTACCATTTCAATGGTCCTTCTCACGCATCACACGCGTTGCTGTGTTATACATAAGTGCTCTGCACTCGAGTGAATCTCACAGTCTCCAACAGTCTTTCTGTCCCTGTGACCTTGAATTATGCATCTCTTTGCGAAAACTTTGAGCACGCACAATAGGTGTCATTCAAGTGCAAGTAGAAGCTTTCTAATCCAAAGCCACTCACTTGTGCACATTTTATCAGCTTGAGAAGAACCGAATTGGCTTGAGGCTTTTTTTACACATATACCTTGTCACTGCACGCGCCTGCAAGCAGATACTTTTTTTGCCTGCCTCCTCCAACTCCCCAGTTCCTTTGTTTGCAAGCCTTAGAGGCAGCGAAAGCCTTTGTCCAATTTTGCACAAGCCACGCCCAGGCTGCACTGCATAATAAGCACGGGCAGCTGAAGTACGTCCATATCGACTGGACAGGACCGCTGAACGACGTACCTGATGTGGGTATGAGCACGTACACAAGTACATACGTGTGCATCGTTAATCAGCACAGTGCGACTCATATAAATGTCCGATGATTAGGCCGGAGATTAGAGTGGACAGGCGAGGTCAACAGTGGGGATTATTGGATGTTGTCATGAAGTAGAGAAGACGTGTCACAAGAAAATGGAAGTTGTAAATGAAAAAGAGAACATCGGATCTTTTCTCCTTGCTCACATACAATTCTTACTGGGGGAGGGGGGGAAAGCAACAAGAAGTTTACCTTACTGTGGCGCTTGTGCACTACTATGATTCCCTGTGGCACGCCTGAATAGCCATTTTCTTGCGAGCCAGCTTTCTAGAATTCTTTGTCTCGACAAAACGCTCTCCGTCGTAGTGGATTATGGCAAATGGCTGCTGGCTGCCGCTGCGCAAGAGGCGCTCCCTAGTGCTTTGTTTCGTTGTTAGCGAGCCGTCGTCAAGGTTAAGATTCTTCTGTGCGGTAACAGGGTAGTGAAGGCACATTTTGTTTCATTACTTGACATAATTGCCTCCCTGAGGTGCAATGCGCAGCGACCACACGGCCTAACTACGATATTTACGTGAGGAATATGCTTTTTCCAGCCCAACTTTGGACTGAAGGCATGTAAGCATGTAAGTTGATTGGAAACGCAATTATTTGCTCATTGACTTGCCTTTTCTTCAGCAATATGCTTAGTCTTGGCCCGAAGTCCGCCAGGAAAACAAAATTTATATATGCTTTTGTACTTTCCTGTGACTTATGGTCCTTTCTAGGGGCTCAGAAATTCTGTGCTGAAATAAGTCCCTGATTTGTTCAAGTCACAGCATCTGTACCTCGACCATGTTCTCTTCCTTTCATGTTTTGACAATGTACAGTATGTGAAATAAAGGTGTTGACGCGTCTGCCTTTTGACCCCAACGGATGTGCAAAAATGTACCAATGCGTGTTAGCAGCGAATTCTTTTTATGCCAAAGCCAATGTATGAGCCACGATGTTATTTAGATAAAGTGTGAGGATTACGAACACAATCTTTTAAATCTTTATGTTGAGTTAAAGGGGTTTTGACGACATGAATCAACTTCCAAAGGTTGCCGACTTCAAATCCACCCGTTGTGAAATTCATTTTAAATTATGCAGATTTTTTAATTCAATTCATTTCATTACTTGATTTGTTTTCTCTTTTGTGCACCAGTACTGTGTGCTTTGTACTCAGCGTTCAGTACTCTGTACTGCAGAGTGCAGCAGCAGAGAAAAAGTTTAAGAGGTCTTCTTCACTCGCACTACCCATGGCAAGAAGGCGTCTTGCGAAAGTCTCCAACACTGATAAATTCATGAAGGCATTTATGATCAAATGTGACTGTTCAAACTTTGTAGAAAATATGCTTTCCTTCCCTCACATACCAATTTCAGAAACCGGCATTACAGTAATACAGTATCTTTTCCTCTGGAATAACCAAGCTTCTACTGTCTATGTATGTGTCACTTCACATACACGAACTTCTCTGAGACTGTCTGATCGATCGGTGCCAAACTTGGCGTCTGGCCGACGGTTCTTGGCAGCAGTGCCAACAAATACTTGGAATTAGGCTTCGAGGCCACTTTGAGTCCGTCCGTGTAGTAAATATTGGGCGGCCGCTGCGCAGCGGCCGCCCAAAAAGTGTGCTTTCGGGCTCCAAGCATTCACGTTTGCGGAGAGAGAGAGGAAGGAATAGCTAATGTAATACGTAAATAAAGGGTATGTCTGTTCTGTTTGGAAAGCCTTTCCTTCTAGGCCGCTGGACTGATTTGGATGAAACTTGGCGCATCCCCGGGGCTGTCGATGACGGGGTGGGGTGGTTGGGCCAGACCCAACCCGCCATTCCGTGAAGAATGGGCGAGGCTAAAAAAGAAGTTTACTTAGTGAAACTTTTGCAGTAAAACTTGCTCTTTAGATTGAGTGGTTATCCTCGGAAGGGGTGCCCGCAGCAGCCAAGGAAGTCTAGGTTTTTTCAAAAAAAAAAACATCGGAGTGAACTGCTTCTACAGGCTCCCAGAAAAAGCCCCCCCCCCCCCCCCCCCCCCCCGGGGCGGCCCGGGGGTGGGGGGACCCCGCAGCAACGGTGAGTTGGCCGGGACAAAAAAACCACCCCAACCCACACGG
>JAAUXU010026570.1_pt1 | contig 25621 bp, 33 predicted proteins | sample 7278151 | NCBI WGS metagenome assembly JAAUXU01 (sample SAMN14350113, study PRJNA611818) | marine sediment metagenome | isolation source: surface marine sediment (1.8m) | place: French Polynesia: Moorea | collected 2018-08 | reverse complement strand
TAAGGGTGGTCTAGGAACTAAGGGTGGTCTAGGAACTAAGGGTGGTCTAGGAACTAAGGGTGGTCTAGGAACTAAGGGTGGTCTAGGAACTAAGGGTGGTCTAGGAACTAAAGGTGGTCTAGGAACTAAAGGTGGTCTAGGAAGAAGTCATTGATCAACAGTCCGTGGTTTATTGAAACTTTCTATGAGACCAGCATAGGACTGGAGTGAAGAAATGGGCAGTAACACTCACTGGTCTCTTAAGTGCTTTGCTTAAAAGAATACACTAGCCACAGATTAAAGGACAGATTGGTTCATCATCCTTTCATCCCCTTCGCCTTCGCCCTCGCCTTCGCCCTCGCCTTCGCCTTCTCCTTCCCCTTCGCCTTCGCCTTCGCCTTCGCCTTCGCCCTCGCCCTCGCCCTCGCCTTCGCCCTCGCCCTCGCCCTCGCCCTCGCCCTCGCCCTCGCCCTCGCCCTCGCCCTCGCCTTCGCCTGGATATTCGCCAGTGTAGGCTGGGATCTTGCAGAACTCCTTTGGGTCATACTCCTCCTTGACAGACCTCATGACACACTCCATGGCCAAGAGAAAGGTCTGGTAAACCCCGTCGATCTTGAGGCAGAAGGCCTCAGCAAGAGAAGTACTCGTCTTCTTGTTGGATGCACGACAGTTTGAATGCTGTGGCATGAAAAAAGTCATGGTGTGATTACGAATCATTTAAACCAGCAAGAATCGCTTCGTTACCGCGACTCCCAAGGTTGGGTTCTCCGGATTCACGAGGAAATAGATGATGTTATAGACAAACTTTCCCAAGTTGCTGTTGAAAGCTGCTTCAAATCCTTGGCATCCTCCTGTAGAGCAAACTTTGTCTAGACTTGTGGCAATACTTCCTTATTCCTAAAAAAGGTGCACCTCCTGATTTTTGGGTTATCTTTTTGAAATTGATGCTGTAGGGTCCAGTCGGAGACGAGCCACTCGCCTAAAAGCCACACAGTGATTAGTGAATGCTGACATAGTGAATGTTCCAAAGAGGTCACCATCATCTTCTTGTCGCTTATGATCTCGGTGTCGTTCGAGTAAGGCACGTAGCTGAGAAGAAACAGATCATCCTCGTAGTCTTTGACTCGGTCGAACATGGCTGCAGCTTCATCAAAGTCCAGGTTCTTGAGAGGCAGCTCCGACACCACATTGCGCGTCCAGTCCTCCACGTCAGTGAACTTCTTGAGGGAGCACATCTGATTGAGTAAAGAGATGGATTGTGAGCTACGGGAGTACGCTCGGTCTCAGACTTGGTGGTGCATCCACATCCCTTGCCTGGCAGAGTCATGTACTGGATCCCTGACCAGCAGCTGGCAGCCAGAATGACAGCTTGGGTTGTGATGTTTGAGTCTGAGCTATCACATGCGGATAAAATAGTTCGTCATCCACAACTGATGATTGTTCTACTAATCCTTGCTATGCTGTCAAGCAGAGGAAGGAAGATCTGGCCGAGGGTCTGAATTTACGACTAAATCTTAGTCGTGGTTTCGGAAACATTGGATCAAGGGTGGTGGATGTTTTTTAGAAAATCTTTGAACTTGTGGGAACACCACTTACAATAGGTTTCTGTAAAGCGCAACCAGCTTTCTTGTATTTCTGAGCCGGTTGCGCTTCTTGGTCACGTTCGAGGATTGAAACCATCACTGTTCAACCTGTGGCTCGATGTAGGTCAAAACTTCAACGATAACAACAAAGTCTAAGGCAAAGCTACTAGGGCAAGACTCTTTTGGACAACACTTCTTAGGTGGAGAGAGAGAGAGTTACCTGGGCCACTGCAGAGATGGTCAGAGTGGACGGAATCACCCTGGTGAGGTCTAGAGTTGGCCCTTCCGCGCTGGCCATGTTGCTGGTCTTGAGGGCTTTTGGGAAGTGAGTGGCTTCAACTCGCTCTCTCTCTCATTTTATACCCAGAGGTCAGCGACCTCATTGTTGTTGAATTACAAGCAGGTTGCATTTGCAAAGCAAATTGCTTTGATTAATTACCAAGGAAGTTCATTGCTGTGCCTCCCTATTCACATGTGCACAACTCAACACGCACTTGGAGCGACCAGGAAGGAAGACAATATCAAGTTGTTCACTCACACATGTCAAAAGAAGTTGCTCTTTAAACTGGCTTGTGCTTGAAGTGTGACTAAGACGGTTTCAAGTCTGACACCTTTTCCGTCTGCCTCAACATTTGCTGACCACTAACACGTGATTATTTACTGTCTCCTCACAGCAGCACACGACCTTGACCAGCTTGGACAACTCAAAGCCAGAGAGACGAGTCCGCAGGATTGGACTCTTGACGTTCTGTCCCACGGAGGTGGCTTCAAGTTTGAGTTGTCAAAAGCTCATCGCATCATAAGTCATGCGTTCTTCTATCCGGCACCACAGCCGGCACCAACTCGGTGACAGACACTTTGGCCACGGACCACATCGGCGCTGGCAGCATCATGAGCAAGATGAGAATGAGCTGTACGGGCATCCGTATAAGTTGTAAACCAAAGTCCTTTCTGCCCTTGTGATTGATCATGATGAAGCTCTGGCACTGATCTTCACCTGTCAGCATCCAGAGTATCTTTTACTATTTAGCCACTCTTGGGGACGCCTACTAGCGCTAGATTGGGCGCAATGGAGCTTTGTGGTATACTAATCCAGCTCTTTGCTCTACACAGACTTCGTCAGCTTTCCCCTGCACATGAGGGTGAGGGTGCTTTTGAAGCGCACAGCTCATAGTGCCCATATGCAAGTCAATCAACCACCTCATGTACAGGTCAATGTCAGTGAACACCTTCACAGTATGTACATACTTCCCCTATGGAAGAAAACTCATAATTGTGGCCAGGGGGAGAAAGTTTCTGAGAGCATCAGAAGTTCGGCGACAAAATGCCGCCAGATCCATGGCTATATGCTACTCTGCACAGGCACTTAACTGTATTTAAGGCTGCCTTATCTCGTATGAAGTATATCGATATGCGCTGAGGTATGCGCATATTGTGCAGACAAACTCATCGTCACACACGCGTGTATGCACTGAAGCGAAGTACGTACTGAACTGCTGAAGGATAAGCTGTTTTTATCGTCATCATAAATTGAAAATGGGCGATTATGAGGTCTCCACCAAAATACTTGGACTATGACAGAATGTTCGATTGGGCCAGAGAGTCCGGGCATCATTCACTTAACTAGTCAGTTTTAAGAATGAAAAAGAAAATATATTCTAGTTGTTCTTGGTTGCTGCATCCTTTGTCGTTGCTATGGAATCCTCATGCTGAATGCAGTTGTGGAGGTTCACAGGATGGGCAGTTTCATCTGAGAGCATCACGAGTTTACCAAGAACAAAAGGGAGGTCAGGGGGATTGGAGTGAAACTCAACCGAGGCTTCCAGATGAAGGACCTCTGGCTCTCCACATTGCTGCGGGAAGCCACGATGCCTCTAATGCTGCAGTTGCACTGATTACAGTCTGGCCACGAATGGGCCAAGATTCAGTGGCTGCCGGGGTTGTTCGACTGTGGCAGGACAGCATACCTCAAGGGGTGGAGGGCGCTCGACGGGGAGTGGGCCTTGACCTTCTCATTCGGAGTCACCAGCCCAAACATCACGACCTTGATTGGGTTTTACAATAAGGCCTTGCCATGATCAGGGGCATCACTGAGCTAGACTTTTCAGCCAGAGCGAACTTCCTCCATCCCCACGATATATTCTGAGATCCTAACTCACAATTATGTCTGTACGGAAGTACGCGGCCAATATCAGAGCTACAGATTCTTCCTAGGAAAGCCATTCATCGTCATAGTCGTCGTCGTCGTCGTCATCGTTCCAGAACGCTTCCTCTTCCGCCTCCTCTTGAGAAAAGGGCGACTCTGATCCATCCACAGCTTCTCCAGCTCTGATGACACCATTGCGTTACATTATTAAATATGGAAATGTAATAATTTGTAATGTCTGTACTGTGTATTATAGACATGCACAAACCTTCCAGCATCCAATGCGGATTCGTCGTTCTCCCCCAACTTCTTGTAATACTTCTTCGTGCGAAGGTTCTTCGTAATGTGGTACCTGTTTGGGAAGGTTGGAGACTGATCAGTGACTCAAACTCTTACAAAACAACGATTGTAGAAGCTCTATGCCTTTCATTGATGATGCCATCTTTGGAGAATGTGTGTATGGACTCCAGATTCCAGAGTCTCTCTCTCTCCTCCGACGTGCACTTGAGGACGTTCGGCTCGATGAGGAGGCACATGTTGTGCATGATGCCGCTGTTCTTGCCCCAGACCATTTCAAACTCCTCGCCCAGGTGGAATTGCGTCTTGCGCTCAAACAGGTCTGCATGAAAACGTCCTTTTGCCAGCTGCAGTTCGAATTCGTTTTTACGTACTACACAGGATGTGATTCATTCAGCCTCAGTGAGTTGCTTTAGGCTGGTGCTGAGCCCAAAACAATTGTCAGAGCTCTCCAAAGTCCTCTCTGTTAGACAAGTTAAAAACACATTTTCAGGCCCTTCGCGCCCTAGCCCGTCAAAAAAGTCAGTCGCACAGGTTGACGTCGGGAGTCTTGACGACGATAAACTCGGGATTGGGGGGAGAAAGTTGACTCTTAAATGTTTTCATGCCATTGAGAAAGATTCTGACTTGCTTTGAATGTGGATTCAGGGTCGGGTCGACCAAGACAAGGCCCCCAAACTGAGTGGAGAGAAACCAATCCCACCCTACGAACTGGATTATGGTATATGATCGAATGGTTGGTACCATTTGTGGTCGTCATGGTCCACAGTCCGTCTGGGTCATTGGAGGCCTCTATAGTGAGCTTCTCAGTCATGCCCATGATAATGGGGACCACGAAGAAAGGAATGCCCATACCCTTGAGGAATGTCTCATAGTCCTCGTCGTAGCTCACCAGGAGGTAGCTGAGGAAGGCAAAAAGGAAGAGTCAGTCATAGCAGACATCGGTACGAATGCTGGCATTGACGAGCTCAATGCGTGCACTGCGTCTGCGAACAATTTCTCCTTACTCCCCGCTAAGCTCCGTCAGACTTTGGAAAACGGTTTCACCCTCTTTCAGTCTTTCTGGTCCATCCAGACGATCAACGTCTGCCTCGCCCACATCCGCCTTGTCCTCAAGGGTGGCGCGCAAGATGAAGTGGCCGCCGATCAGGATGAGGGCGATGATGAACACGAACGTGAGGGAGATAAGTAAGCAGCACTGGAAGCCGTTGCAGCGACAATAGTGACGCTTCTCTTTCGTCTTCTTGGCATGCACCAATGGATCAGATTCTTCGGACGGTGTCCTTGAGACGGCAGCAGAGTCCACATTGATCAAGGTATCACGTGCCATCGTCACTCTCCTCGGAGTCCTCGAAGGACTTCTTGTTTTTTTCTTTCCAAAAAAGCGTTTGAAAGTTAATCTGTTTACTCTCGGTCGTCGGATTTGCGACTCTTTATCAGAATAAGGAGGAAGGTGTAACTTTATGGGTTATAATCTCATCACGTTACGTATTTGCTGTTTATGCAAGACATGACTTCAGGTGAGTTATTTATAATAATTAATTTTTGGGTATTTTGGTACAGGGTTTTGCCGAAAACTGATGGTCCACGGTCAGTTTGTGCTCCAAAGCCGTGTGTGCAACACTCTGTACCTACGAGGGCAGAAAGCTCTTGAGCAGTGCCCAGACTCAACTAATGACACGATCTTTTTGGCTATTAGTCTTTACTCTCTCTCTACGTTGGTGTCCAGTGTGTTCTTTCTTCTGTCTAGACTCTTCTAGATCAATTGCGGAAAGTCTGCTGAAGGCCATAACGGACAAGGAGGCTGCCGAAGTTTCAGTGAACACTTAAAATCCCTTATGATATATTGAGACTTCTGATGTAGAGGATACTGCACAGCAGAGGCGCCAAAGCATAAGCAACACCTTTGACAAATTTCGGCGGGGTGGCCCTTTTTCTACACATTTACACAATAAACCCGGCCATAAACCCGGACAGATTTTGGTTGTGGTGGTTTTGAGCACTCACAGTGCTCCACATGTTTAGTTTTTGTAAAAACTCTTCAGTGGCGTCGTGGCTACAACTATTATGTTATGCGTCTGCCGGCAACTTCAAGTGTGTTTCCTCACTCTGAGTGGGACCGCAATCAGATCGACTGTTATGTGCCTCATTCATTGCTCAAGATCAATCACTGATCGTGGTCTTGTGCACCCTGCTTGAGCAGCTATGATCTCGCAGTAGCTACCCAGGGGACCTGAAGTCACTACGTACGTGCTCGCACAGGTTGTGTGCACACAAACCATTACGCCGGAACCAGAACACTTGGGAGACAGACAGACGTTGCAACTAATGCATTTTTCTGTCAGAGTTTGCCCGGATTTATCTGCCAGACACTGCGCTGCGCGTGCGTCACCTCTGTTAGTACACACCGTACGTACTTACTTTCCGCTTAGATGTTCGGGCAAGATTACGTCCTCCCCCCACCCTGCATCCGAGAGTTTGTCGTTCCACTCTTGGCTGTCCTCGGAACTGACCGAGCCGGTCATCTTGGACCTGAGCACGAAGTAGCCCACCAACAGGAAGATTCCTGCCACCAGTATGATGATGCCGACGATGAGTGCTATGTACTTGCAGTGGGAGAGACGCAGACAGCAGCATTTGCCATTACTGTCGGAAGTCTTCTTGCTGTTGCCTGACTCGGGGTCGTGGTTGGCTAAGAAGGCGTCGTGCTCATGGGGCAAAGACATCGTCGACACGTTTCTCCTTTGGTTGGAGGCCTTTCTGTCGGCATGCGCACAAGGGGATTCCTCTTGGCAGAGACAAAGAGAGCAAGAAATCGTCAAGGGAGAGAAAAAGAGACGCCGGTGAGGAGAACGACAGCATCACCTCTACTTAGGTGCTTGTGCTTACTCACGTCGAGATATGGGAGATAAGAGATGATAACCATGTGGACAACATTGTCGCTGAACATCATTTTGTTAGCTTATGCTCAATTCATGCATCGTTGTTATGCGCCGTTAGCACATTGTATGCGCTATATGGAACAGTTTGTACGTCACAAAATATTCATTTTAATCCACCGCCAGAAGCACGAAGCACAGAGATGAGCACGGAGACGGAGACGTGATCACGGAGACGTGATCGAGGACGAGCACACGATCAAAGAATGAATGACTGCAGCTTTTGGCTATGTGTACTTCACAACACTCTTAGAACTCGTTCAACATTCACCCACTAATAGTCGCTGTTCCAAAACTCGTCATCGTCGGTGTCATCGTTGAAAAAGGTTTCGGCCGCAGATTCACTACAAACATAATAGCATTGAAACATCTGGTACACAACGAACTTGTAAACATGCACACGCACCTCTCCTCCTCCTCGTCCAGCTCTTCGTCCGTCTTCTTCTCGAAGTACCTCAGCGTTGCGATCCCCCTGGCGGGCAGCTGGATCTCCTGCACCAGGGCTTTGGCGCCAAATGTGTACACCTCCACTGCAGACCAACCTTTGTCGCGTTCCTCCACATCACTATAGTAGGTTGACATTGCACAACTTTCAGTAGGATGCGGACTGAGATCGTGGGGTGGGCTGACACCGACACGGACCGAAGACATCTGACTGCCCATGCTGTACTAAGCGACAAATCTTTAAGCCAAGAGCTTACCATATCAGGACGTTGGTTCCGTTAAGGTCGCACACCTTGTGCTTGACGCCGAAGACTTTACTGCCGTACTTGACCTTGAACTCTTGGCCCAGTCTGAACCACGACTCCTGCACCCCAGATGCTGTGCATGCGCAAAGACAAGTGTCATGATTACCAGGACGCCCTCGAGCAAAACATGACGGCCGTCCTAACATTTTGTCACCGTCCACGTCCACGTCTCCCTGATATTCTTTGGCACTTCGACGCTGATGAGCTCGTTGAATCCCGAAGTTAGGATGAGACTGACCACAAAGCCAGGCACGCCGACCGCTCTCAAGTACTCGTCGTATTGGTCATCGTAAGTGGACAACTGGTAACTGAGACAGCGCAAGTGAGCTGAGTGCTAAGATTCGTACGATCTCGAACTTACTTTCCAGATATGTTGAGCACCTTGGTTTGGTCCTCGCTGAATCTGGCTATGATCTCGTCGGCCGAGGCGGCTTCGGCTGTGCCGGCGTATTTGGCCTTGTAGTGCACGTAACTTACCACAAACACCACCAGCAACAGCCCAAAGATCACTGCCGAAGTCGTTAAGAACCTCTTCCAGGAGCAGCAACCACCGCAGCAGCGCCGGTCGAGACAGCCTTTGTCACTGTTGTTGTTGTTGTTGTTGTTGTTGTTGCCGCCGCTGCTGGTGCTATCGTCGTCGGCTTTTCCGCCCTCAACTATCTTGACCCGCGCCTCAACCCCATTGGAGTTGGCTCCATTCTCCCCTTTTTCTTTCAGGAGGAACGAGACTTTCTCCGGGTCGTGGCTTTGATCCGGAGGCACCGCTGAGGTCATGACGGAAGCACCGGTTTCTCCCCCGTCAAAGCACGTGTTTCCTCGAGACGAGCGAGGCAAGATCGTCTCTAGTCCCCTTCTCCTGGCTGGTGATTGCTTTTTCAATAGTGGTGCTGCCTTCCACGATGGCCGAATCCTTCTGAAGATGACAGAATCGTGACTTTCCAGACGCACATTACTGATATATGTATGACTTGCCATGCGTACAGGGTGACCCAAACACTGGGCCTGAAACGACGAACGCGACTAAATAGCTTTGTCGTCACTTAAAAACTCATTGAAAGGTAACATTGCACCAGCATTGACCATAAATGAAGGGGGGTTGTCCAAGAAATGCATGCTGTGAACCGAGGAATGCAGTGTTTGGCCCCACCCTGTAGGTCGAGTAGTGAGCAAAGCTTCGAGTAATGAGGACAATTTGTTCGGCGAACAATCGGACAATTTCGGATCTCAATTCCTATGAAAAGATTTTAGGTTTTTTTGCGTGTCTTCAACACCTTTTCAGTGCTCGCAGCCTTTTTTTGTCCTTGAAATTCGGTGGCAAAGTGATTTTTTGTTGCACTTCTGCCTGCTTTCCAACAGGTTCGACTCCGCTCATCCAATCATCCACTCGGGTAACTTCTTCATTGCGTTTGACTCGAATTGGTGTGTTTTCTTGCCAAACACTGTAATTGGGCTGGGTCACACGTGATCCGACGCTTGAAAGAACTCGTCAATGAGATTGCGTGCTGAATGATGGATCTGTGTTCCATGGACGGATGAGATGGAGACTTTGCATCGGAGTCGCAACATGAGAAGTTGCTCACAGCCAAACGACCTCGGCCTCATGTCCACGGAGGGAAAGGACGACAACGTGTCCACCGAGGGAACCAACCCGACCCTACCTTGCAAGGTTTGTGCGTGCTTCTTCACTGCACTGTGAATGGTGAATGGATAGTCTCGGTTGGCCAAAGCAGACAAAGAGGGTAAGAACATCTTACGAAGCTCTTTCCATCCCAGCCTCAGTTAGGTAGAGTATTAGTACTCATCATAAGTTACTGTAATTCAAACATTGCTTTTATGGAATCTTTTCTGTGATGCTGTAAGCCAGACAAGATTCCATGGAAGGTTGCTATTGGGGGGGTGGGGGAGGGAATCGACACAGAATGAAGAAGACAACTTTTGAGATACAGGTGCTGACGTAAGTGTTAAGCAGCTTTCTCAGTAATTAATGACTTGCAAGTTCATTGCTGTAATTAATTAAAAAAATGTACTCTTCGCTGCAGAAGCGGAGAAAAGGTGACCAAATTAAGGCTCACGATTGATGTGGGGGCAAATGAAAATGCTGTGACTTAAATCTGTCAAGAAAGCACGCCAAATTCTCATGTCCTTCAGTTTTCTATTGAACTGGTCTGTCTGACATTTTGGCAGGGAGTGAAATTGCTTTGACGACCCAACATTGGAACACTTTTTCCTTACAGAAGTCAGCAGCTTCTTTGGCTTCACGCACACATCGACATTCATCCTCCATCCCGAGCAGGACTGAATATTTGCTCTGGCAAGATTGGCTGACGCTTCCGGGCAGCTCAGCCACACTTTGGGTTTCCTTCTCCGTTGCTCATCAGTCTTTAGCAGCACAATTTGGCACGTAGCCATGTACATACGATCACTCTGTCTTTGCAGCCCCAAAGTGTTGCTGCAGACACAGTGTTTTCATACATCGCTTCATGCCAAATGCACTCGCCGGGTTTGACGTCACACTGTCCATTTTGCATGCGTTGACTGAGGGAGGAGGTCTAACCCACTGTACAACTTCAGTGAGACCACAATTCTCACTGTGGTCATTGTTAGTTGACCCCTTGTGGTCGCTCCAGTCGTCACCTGGATTGCATAACTGCAGGTCCTACATATTGTGGCAATATGGTTTTCTTTAGTTGCGCCTGGAGGAGTCCTGACCTCTACTTGACCACCAGAACATAAGGAGGGTGGAAAAGTAGTTCTTTTCTGGACCTCCTCAGCACGAAGCGAAATGAATGCAAAATGGACACTCTGACGCAAAAAAAATGTACTGCACAATCAAACATGGCAAGAAAGTACTTGTGAACATACAAGTGAAGCTCAGGATGATCGACAGGGGAATGTCTACATAGTAGATATATACGGACAACAAACCTCAACCAGACAGCAGCAATGTTGCACTTTCATGTTCTGTCATATCCTTAAATGCTCAACAATTGCTAAAAATGAGTGAACCTTGGACCTTAGTTGCAATAAGGTATCTGGGAGCTAAGTGACATGACGAGACTGTAAAGAAACATTTCACAAGGATATTGGAAAATACACTTTTACATTACTGAAGTAAGCAGAACAGTAGTACTCATTACATTTTATGTCAAGTTTGTCAAAACTTTTCAACAGCACTTGTTCACCAAACACTCCAAAAAGGTCACCAAATCCAACACAGGCTTTTCGGCAAGATTTTAATGGCTCATTTCCTAACTTTTTAAATTTTGGCGGGAATACTTCGGCCAGTTTTTTTTTCTTCAAACGTACACTGTATAATGCTCACTGATTACAAAAGAGTATGACCAGTACGGGGAATCTTTTTCAGTTGCGTGCAAGTACAAATTTGGTACTGCACTGCAAGTACTTTTACTGCAGTCCTCTCACACCCCGCATTTCACTTGCTAAACTAACACAATGACACGCTGCTGATTCTCAACTAGTCTGGCCTGGCTGTCTCTCCTGATCTTATGCATGATATTGGCCCTGCCGGAGACGTACCCGGCGTCGACAATGGTCACAATCTCTGAGGGTGGACTGAAAGACAGAGTTGTGGTCACGCTTAAACCTTCCAGCTTCTGCGAATGTGCGGCTGTAGCAGGCAAATGGGATGACTATCACGATGGATATTTTTTACGTTGGCTTAGCACACATCTTGTCAACACCTGTTTAGCAACTTTCCTTCACCACAGAGCTTTTTTTTATTGGTTATAGGCTGTCTGTAAAACACTTATGCAGACAGAAAAGTCACTTCTGATCGGAAAAAAGAAAGATCAACAGTGTAGGATTTTGCAGATGAATCCGGATTGATCTCTCTGCATTGGACAGATGTTGCGGACATTGGCTTCTCCACTGCTCCATTCATGACATCTCTGCCACGTCAGAGACGTTGGAGCAGAAGAAGCCGATGAAGTCAATGATCTATTTAGCTGCACTCAAGGCGTCAACGATGCCTCGCGCTCGGCATCATTGTCTTCTCGTCCATCTCCTCACTCTGCCTGAGGACGTGGACGAACCAGAACACAGTGCAATTGCACTTAGGAGTCCGTCCAGATTGAACTTGATATGTGAAATGTACATTTTGCTCAGGATTATTTCAAGCTTTTCCTTCTCTCGTGGTGAAAAAAGTTGATAATGCAAATGCTTCTAAAAATGCCGCAATGGGAATACAAAGAGTTCGTCAGGGAGTCGAAAAAAAATGGCCAAACTTTGAGCTCAGAGCGCAGTAGTTCTTGTTCAGAATGTAAGAGAGTCACCGCATCTGCTGTGCGAGTCTGCTGAGTGGAAAATGACTGTGTAATTCGTACTTCGTGTCTTTGTTCAGCGCGCAGCTGCTAATCAACAACCAGGAGAAGAAGGTGCGTACTCTACCATGGCAATCAGACATGAAGAGGAACAACGACTCCAACGTGGTGAGCGACGTCGACGAGCTCTTCACCATATGGGGTGCAATGGAGAGCGAGCATTCGAGCTACACAGCCTCAACTCAACACAGTTATGTGTCTCTGACACACGAAATGGAAAACCTTGCCTAATTACGGACGTTATATTGTTACTGCTTCGGTTTGCGCACGATGACGGAAGCAACAGAAGGACACTCAAATGGTGAGGTTATGACAAATCTCACCAGTTATGATAGTTTTCTTGCCAACCAAGCTTTACTATACTCTTTCTAAAAGTCATGTCTTGAAGTTATTATACGCTCGTGCGTCCCTGACCAAGCAGTGTCATAACTTCGACGTCTGTCTGTACTTCAACTTTACAGTTTTGCGGGAGGATCAGATGAACCCTGTTACAGCACAAAGGGTGAGTGTGAGGGATCCATCCTTGAAAGGTTTGTATTGTGCGATTTCAGTACTTAATTGCGTGGCCCTCGATCTTAATGACTTGAAGCAGATGATGTTTGTGATTGCTGATGAAATCTTGACGCGACTTCTTTTGTCACATGAACATCTTCGCCACAGCTCATCCAGGCTGCTGGGATTCCATACCCCTGATGGCCTCTACTTTCATGCCTGTTTCATGCTCACTTTAGCGGAGAAGCCTCCACACGAGGCCATTGCGTTCCACAAGGCTCTCTCAGCCTTGCTCAATGGATCTGAACGAGGCCACCTTGGCTAGGACAAACTTTTGATACCGTGTCTTTCTTCAACTTGCTCAAAGTTCAAGACCAGGTCAGTTGTGGCATAAAGTGCACTGCAAAAGTAGTTTAACGTTATTTTTAGCATCCTCAGTAAAACAAGTCGTTATTAGCCAGAGCAAGGAATTTGTGCAGTCTTCTCCAATCGTCTGAAAACCTTTGACCTCCAGCGTACATTTGACACCTCCCCGTCTGACGCTACCCATGTCTTCTGTTTCCTTACAGCACACAACATGATGTGACTGACATATTTACACATGCTGTCCCATGTGTCAAAAAAGTCCGCCGAAGCGAGACGGACGAATCGACGACCTGCACGAGGTCACATGGAGAAAGTCACTTGTTGCACACGTGCGCCATAAGCAGGCTGTGTATCTAAAACGATGTAATAATATTGATGCCAGCGTTGATGAGAGACAACTTACCCTCGATCAAGTCCTTGGTCCGCGGCCGAGTCTCTCCAAGCTGCGAGTGCCCGGACAAGTCATGGCACTCCGAACGGCTCTGGTGCCTCCGTACTTACTGCAGACACATGATTTGTACCTCTGCAGTCGACGCAGGTACTATTCAAACAGCCATGGACACGTGAAAAAGAGACAAAAAAGAGCACAGTAAAAGAAAATTCCAAGCAGCTGATGCAAGAGATACGGAATGAGTGAGAAGTAGTGACTGGAGAAGGCGGACGCGCACGCTCTCCTCGTGGCGAAAGACTCCGCGCGCGACTCCGCGCGCGCTTCGTTTCCTATCGAATGTCGATGTGGTATCTGGGCGGGGAGGAGGGGAGGGGGAACTTGACCTCCCCCCCCCAGCACGCACGTATGTACAAAACCTCAGAGAATCGTCGCATCTCAGCTAGCCATAGCGTACCTACAGCACGCACCGATTGCTGTCGTCGTGGTCGAAGTCACCGCTCAGTGTCGAAGCCCCAGAAGCTGTCGGCGTGGCAGTGGATGAGGGGGATTCGTTGGCTCATGTCTTTCGACGAGGCGTTGTTGACGTCGACGCTCCACACGACGTCGCGCCTGTCGATCTTCAACGCGCGCTCGCTCTCCTCTATGAATAAGTGGCTCTCTATGAAGAGAGGTCAAATCATGCTAGCAGCCAGCACTTATTAGGGGCAGTCAACGGACTTTTTCTTCCTTTTAGTCAAGGGCAGAGATCTCAGCAGCTTCTCAAGTCCTCCAATAAAGGCTTCCATTCCTCAAGGAGCTGCTCAAAGTTTCTGACCAACCTGAGCGTGACCCAAAAAGTAAAATATAAACTTTTCCCTCGAAAAAACAAAAGAAAGAAAGATTCTCCAAAAATGTCCAGCACCAATCACAGTGTGTCCAAACAAAAAATACCCTAGCGGATTCCCAGGCACGAATTCAGCATTTTCTGTTTCAATATAGGAATGAGACCCTTGACCAACTGCTGCATATGACAATTTTTGCGGCTGATTAGTCAACAATAATAGAGGAGTCCAAGAGGCAGAGGATCTGCCCCCCGTCCCCGCGAAGAACTTTGTGGACTGCAGCAGGAAGGCAGTGCTGATGACCGGGAAGCGCAGCGTGAAGACGGAGACATTGGTCCATTGGACGGGATGTTCTGGCCCTCCAACCTCAATCCTTTGGACTGTGGGCAGGAAATTCAAGAGGAGGTTGAAGGCCCCGGAAGGAGAACGTCGTAACGGCGTCATCCTCCATGCTCCAGTCATACATGACCCTTTTCACGACGAATTTGCTCATGACGCTTCAGTCTTGACCCTGGCGGGCGCAAGCAAGCTGAATTTCCTGACACTCATGCTTGCTCCAGCTTCGGCTCTCGGCGTCTTTCACCGTACATCCGATCGCCTCGGGGCCAATAAAGTCTCCTTTATGGTCTCCATGGTTGTTACGAGTAGGGGACAAGACGCTCAGCGCTGAACGGATCACTTCAGGTAGCCACGTTGGTTGCGCCCTCTCAGGCAAGCGGTTGGCACGGTGCAGGCGGCGTTGGGGAGGGATTGCTGGACGGGGCAGAATTCAAGCAGTGGCTCAAGCTTGAACCTCAGATTCCTTTTATGCTGGGATGAATTCGCACGAACTAAAAAATATGATTACATTGCTGTTTGTTGCTCCGATTTGTTCATATTCTTATCAGGGACCTTGACTCATGGTGTTTACTTCTAGCGGTCTGCTGCTGGGTCTAAACGTGGTCCTATGGGGCTGTTTAGGGATTTATTCTGTAGAGAAAAGATGTCTTTGTGACTGATGGAGATGAGATCTACGTTTGCTCGGAGGTATCTAGACTGAGCCAGCAGATGCACAGTTCGGTGGATCAGGTCAGGAAAGACAATCACATCTGTGGAGATCAACACATCACTGACTTTGATCTTTCTCAGCATGACTTGAACTAAGAATGCATTGCTAGTGACAGAAGTTTTCAGGCACGTAGTTCCTCTCTGGTAGCTCGCTTACGGTCATCCTGGCATATTCCATCGTCAACGTCACCGCCAACGTCTCCCTCAGCTGGTCCTGAATGCTCCATGGTCAGGTAGGCCGAGCTGTCAACTTCCCAGCTCTTTGGCACGCCAATAACGATGTGCTCAGGTAACTCAGCCATGTACCAACACTCTTTTCTGTTAAAAATTTATCACTAAAATACTCAAAGCTGAAGAGAATCTTAATGCAGGGGCCCAAATGAATCGCATCAGATATCTTCAAGACGATATATTTGTTAATCTCACCGACTTGCATCATCATGACAAGCAATAAGCATCACATGATGACCAAATCAAAGTACAGACGACTTCAGGATTGCAAATGTCTTGCTTAGAAAGTCGCTATTCTGAAGATGACTTGATGTCCTGAAAGTCATGCTTAGTGTGGTGCTGCCCCCCCCCCAAATTCATTACTCTGCAGGTGTAAAGAAGAAGGCTTGTTCATGGTGACTTAGCCCCAGAGAGACATAGACCAGGTAGCGAGATAGTGACCTTGACTGAATAGGACTGACTGGAGTTCTTTTAGGACTCGTCCAAAGATCGGAGTCCACCAGAGAGATTTTATGTTATTGATCTACTGGACGGGACATACAAGTTATCCTACAAGGATCATTTCCGACAACTTGTACTTAGTCAATCTGCTCGTGAAAGAGAGTGGATTCCTCCAACTCAACCGTAAGGGTGCAAGGACAAAAGTGTTGAGACCAAGGTTACTCCAGGTTCATGCGTTAAGAGCAGAGTTTTTCAGTGACGTCACCGCCGGGAGAAACCCAGTGTCGCCAATTCAGCCCTCAAGAAGGCCAGCCACGCGGTACTCCCGGTGATGACGTCACGCGCCGTTGTGGGTAAACGCCCGAACCTGGTCTTTGGCATCCTTGGTTGAGACCCACAGAAGATTACTATAATATTAAAGTTTTTCACTCACTGTAATGAAGTTTTTGTACTGACGGTTGGATGTACTTTGATCGGCGATAAGAAATGATTCATTCAATTAAAGCAGCTTTGCTGCAGTGCAACTTTTTTTGAAGAAGAAATATTTGACTTAAGCTTCTTCATTTGACCTTACCAAACTTATGAAAAAATCAGAAAAAGAACTTAGGCAAATTCATGACCCCATTTCTTTCGACTACGTTATGTGTGTTTGGGCTGTATGCACGTGTTTAAATACTGCACGGTAGCAAGAGAAGTGTCTTAAGTATCAAGTTACGGCGATAAAATTGTGTTCTTTTGATACTTTGGTGTGAGTCATTGTGGATGAGGCAGCAGAGCTACAGAAGCGCGTCCATCTCTACGTTTTAGCTTCTCAGAGCCTCAAAGGATTACAACTGATCCTCGAGCTGCTCACAACTGAGTATTTACTTACAAAAACGTTGTCTTGCGTGACTTCGTCATTTTTAGATACCTTTCGAACGAACGTTGAAAAAGGAAAAAAAGCAAAAAAACCCGCAAATTCAACCCTGATCTTCTCGTGATCCCTGAAATTTCCTCTTGAAAAAAGTGTTTTAGAAGCAGCGATATTAGCTCGTCAGAATGACTCTGGTCAAACAAATACTTTTTTCAATGATCTGGCTGCGGAGAAAAAGTCGACGAGTAGTAAGAGCATTTCATGAAGGGTTAGATGTCTTCAGAAAAGTGTCATTCAAGAGAATCTCTATGTATATGGTATTTTGCTGCTGTGTCGCTGGATGTTCAGACTTAATCTGAACTGTCTGGTAGCACAAGAAGAGCCCTTCTTATGAATGACATCGACAATTTTCGAACAAAATTTGGAAAATTGGTACCGAGTCGATAAAAAAAACCGGTTGTGAAGGATGAAGATGAAATCCAACGAGAGCGGAGAGGATGCGAGGACGGGGAGGTCATGAATGAGGCCGTTGACGGTGGCCAAGAGGATGAGCGACACGGAGAAGAAGCGGAGGAAGAAGTGACTCTGCTGATGCTGGTCAAAGTTGACAATGACAGGGATGGCAGCGGTTAGGGTAGGTACGACTCGATGTACAGCACAGTTCCTGCTCTCACTCTCCGGGCTGGCGGTGCCAACGTCATTCCTTGAGTGGAACAAGTTGGGTGAGACCGGACTCGAATTGTTCGAGGACTCGAACACCCGCAGGTCGACGTCGTCTTTACTCTGAACGAGGGAAAGCCTTTGGAAAGCACTGGATACTGTAACGCTTACTTTGAAGTCGTCTTTTTATAACTTCTGCTTTTGTCATTGTGCCATGAGACGAGACATTTTGGTTTAAATCTTGACAAGAAGCGTCGACCACCGGTGATCACGGACATGTGATCATTCCAGAAGCCTGGAGATCCTGGAAATGACCCTCCTGGGTTCAGCCCAACCTCAGGACATTGAGCTACACTTGCCAGAGCTCTTGATAAGAGACGTTCAGTCATGCTCGTTGTGTCGACGGCATCGTCACTGGTGTATATGAGACATATGATTGCATGAGATTGCGAGCGAGCGAGCGAGCGAGCAGCGACGGCACAGAAAAGAGACAAAAGGGGGACAAATTGAGATGAGCCCAGAAGTCATGGTGAATATGCAGCTTCTCGCTGACTCTGACTTCCCACACAATGTTAAATTGAGTCTGTTTGTTGATCTGTTTTTCTGCCTTAAGACTCGTTTTAGCGCGGAGCTTTGTGGCAGTGGCCGATGTCGTGGTCGTGGTGGTGGACGACGTTGCTCTGGTGTGCGATGCTCGGACTGACTTGGCTCCAGACATCTTTGGTGCCAGTAATGAAAAGCTAGTTTAATGTGGACGAGCCTTTTCCTTAGTCGTCCGTACAGAAGCTTGCTTAAATGTACACACATTGACAGGGTGCGGCAGAATCCATGTGATTCCAGAGTGTCTTGTTCGTTGTTGTAAAAAGCATGGGTTTCTCTAGTTGACGATGCGGACACTGACTTGTCCGCGTGCCGATCCTCGGTCAACAGCGCCTGGGCCGGCACCGCCAGGTCCAGGGATCACTTTGGCATGGGCTGGACAATGTTTGTAGTCACTGCACTCCGCTCCGTCACTTCAGTGGTCAAGGGCTTGGAGGAGATCCTCATGCGCCTCACTCCAGCGACACCAATTCTGACGCACCCTGTACACAGTTCTACACACAGTAGCAGTGGTGGTAGTGAGAGCAGTTGTGGAAGGCCCAGTGCAGTTAACATGCACAGAGCAGTGGTCACAACAGTCCAACTATGCTTCATGTGTGACTGACGGTGCGATTGACTAACTGCTCAGACAATGGCAAAGCTTCGTACTGTTATTGCGCTCTTCTTCGCTTCCACATCTCCTTGGATCTCATCTGCAGAGACCGGAAATGAAATCAGCCAAGTAGAGGGCGATCAAAGCACCAAGTTTGAGGCTCTAGACAAGTGAGTGAATGAGTAGTAGGCGTTATTAAGTCCAGATTGAGCGGGGAGGGTCCTTATGTCTCGTGTTCGTATGTCTCTAGCAACCATGCGCCCGTTGTGGAGGAAGCCTCAAACGTCGCCGTTGCCGACGTCGACTTCGACGACATCGGCAGCGCAGTCGCTGCTGAGGGTGATGGAGACGGGAAGGGCGGCAAGAACAAGCGACTGAAGAAGGAGGTGATTTGCTTGAATCATTGCACGCTTGTGAGCTTGGGCACTACCTACAACTGTCACAACTTGACCTTTCCTCCTCTAAGCTGAAGGAGCTGAAGGCTCAGGTGGAAGAGATGCTGGGCGAGATCAGGAACCAAAATCAGGCCATCTTTGAGCAGGGAGGACACAACAGGATCCTGGCAGGGAAGGTGTGCCATTTGCATCTCTACATCACTATGGAAAATATCATAGTATTGCACATGACATACGCAACTGCTGCCAGGTGTCAGAGCTGAGCAAAGAAGTCCGTCAACTGCGCAAGGCCAATTCCGCGCTCTCCGAGAAGATCAGGCTCAACGAGTTCAAGGTGGCCAAGAGGACCAAAAAGATCAAGCTGAGATTAGCCAACGCCGCAACCAGAATGGGTGAGGAGGCGGCATATACATACATACGTACAGGGTGTGTGGCAAGGAGTTACCTTAGGGGCGTTGATCCTGCACTTGGCGATTGCGCCACTCAGTCGATGCTCAGACGTCACGAGAGGCTGACATCGACAATTCTGTTGATGACCACACGCAAAAACGTTGACTTTGTGACTTGGCGTGCTCATCATTGAAAAGATCTCTGGGGTCGAATTTGTGGACGCCGCCCACTCCATGTTTGACGGAATCACTGCGGCCAAGCAGTTGTCAGATGGCAAAAATCCCCCCCCCCCTACGAAGGCCTATAAGGCCTAATCCCCCATTGGTTATACTATCAGTGCCACGGGGACGATCTGGTTGGTTAATGCACTGAGGGCGTTGATGACGGATCAGGCCCACAACAGACATGGGGGAAGGGGACGTTCTCAGCACGTCAGCTATTTAGGCCGAAGCTTCCCCTAGTTGCCCTCATTGGTCTTGACACTGTCAGGTGTCCATTTGGGCCCATTCCCATGCACCTTGTATACCGGCGCAGCATTTGAAATTGGTGACGTAACTGTGCCAAATTCTCTTTCCGACAGATCTTTGCAAGTGTCCTTCCCTGGAAGACTTGACTCTGCCTGAGCAACACCAGCCAGGAGGAGGCCTTGGATTGACTCCGACTCAGCCAGCACAGATACCAGTAGGTGTCGTGAGCCACCATCCCACCCAGGCCGTGGACAAGACCTACACGATGGAGAACGAGGAGAAGAGACAGCACAGGAAGAAGGAGAGGAAGAGGGCCAAGAAGGAGAAGAAGAAGAGGAGGAGAAAGAAGGCGAAGAAGGAAAGGAAGAATAAGAGAAACCAAGACCAGAGGAAGGATGACATCGTCAAGGTGGAGGCGGACGTGGAGAAGGAGGAAGAGATTTGGAGGATCAGAGGTGAGATCATGGACGCGCACGTACAAATGTGAACACGGAAAATGTACAGGAATTTATGCCTTCCACAGTAATAGGTGTTTTGTATGCTTTTTTATCAATGCCACCCAGCTGTCGACCTCCCCAGAAGGATCATTTGATGCTTTTCTCTACTTCAATTCGCTATAATAGTATCATTAGAATGAGATTGCGCACAACGACGAGTATGGTGCTTGGATCACCAACAGCTTGTACCTACAACGAAATGTGAGTGTATAGGTGCTCCTTGAACGCCCTAGGATCTAATCACATCTTCCTGACGGCTGGCTCGTCGAACGCGTCAGAGATCTTGGAGGTCTCAAACACCCGGAACTCGTGCCCTGACTTTGCCGAATACCCAATTCACGTCAAGGTAACTTGGACATTGTTCTTGGTGCTGGCGACTTCCGCCAGCTGACCTTTCAACAGGGAGCTGTCGGCACATTCATCGACGGCAAGCCCATGGTCTGCGGTGGCCGCAGCTCTGTTGAGGATTACTACAACAACTGCTACAACTATGACGTGACCACCGACACTTGGACTGAAGGGACACCAATGGGTGAGCGGAGATTTCAGGTAAGTGGAAGCAACGAACTCTGTCATGCCCACCGTGTATGTCCAAAAGTAATCATAACGTACAGGCCTGCAGGTGAGTTCGGCATTGCATAATCCATAGCTCTAAGATCAGGTACTTAACAGGCAAGTCCGTTAGACAGGAAAAACGTATGATAGATGACTCCACTAGCAAAAGAATGAAGCAAGTAGCAGTTTCACTCACGCCGTTGGGGCACTTTGAGACTATTCTGCCCAGGAATGGTGATGACCTCAGCTGTGTACCTTGATCAGAGCCTCATTTCAAGTTGGTGGATAAGAAATCCTTAATGAAGAAATTAAGTCAGTAACTTAATCATGAACTCAACCAACTCCTGAACTTTGCTTGTTCATTTTGACTCATGCGGTGTGAATACTTTTGGACACGACTGTAAGTATGGTCAAGGGAATCCTTAGGCCTCTGCTGTGATGATCGACTCCCGACGCTGGTGGATCACTAGTGGGTTCAGTGGCAACCACGTCTACAACACCACTGAGATTTATCAGCCTGGAAGAGGCTTCAGCAAAGGTTGGTGCCTCACAGTACTCTCGGCTTTATGTGCCTCAACGAAAGAACTTGTGATTCCAGGACCCAACCTCCCGACTGTCACCTTCCAGCACTGCCTGGTGAAGATCAATGCCACGCACGTGTTTAGCGTGGGTGGATATCCATACAGCAAGTAAGCTTAAAATAGTGTCTCTTTATTAACCCTTACGGTTGACAAAGACCCGAATTTCATTCTTAAATCCGCCGTTCATGCCCCCAGTCCATGGAGGACTACGAAAAACAATTTAACAGACAGGGCACACATGGGGATAAAATATTTGCATCCTGACCTTTATCTCAGTCATTCCTCACAACCTGACAAGGAAAGCACCTCTTGTACAGTACATGAATGATATCGTACTCATACAGTATCAAAGTGCTCTAGAAAAGGATTAATTAATTACCTATTTGTTCAACTTTTCTTGGAGCCGCTAATACTCATTGATTGCTCGTATGTGCAATTAATTGTCCAGCTAATTACTAGTTCCTTTTGATTGTTCCTCTTCGCTTCTCCTGCTCGTCCTCCGAATCACTATCGCGTTTAGACTCTTCGGACTTGCGAATCTCCTCTCGAAAGAAGCTGATGGTCTCTCGTAGACCGTCCTTCAGCTTGACTTTGGGTTCCCAGTTCAAGACCTATTATTTCAATGGTGCAGTGCAGTCTAGGTTGGGCTGAAAACTCATGTGGTTGCTCACCTGTTTAGCTCTAGAGATGTCGGGTTTCCTCTTTTGTGGGTCGTCTTGCACTGGGTCCAGATGAACAATCTTTGAAGAGCCACCAACCTCTTCGCGGATGATCTCAGCGAATTCCTGGATGCTCCGCTCAATTGGGTTGCCAAGATTCACAGGTCTTGTTTGAGGGAAGAGAGAGCATTTCACTTCTGATCCACGGTGACCAGCACGCAACTTACTGAGAGTAGTTTGATTCCATCAGCTTGATGAGACCATCCACGAGATCAGTGACATACTGAAAGGACCTTGTCTGGCTGCCATCACCGTATATTGTAATGTCCTCACCTCGAAGGGCCTGCAGGAAGAAGGAGGAGGTACAGTCCTCAAAGTCTTTTGCTGTACCCTTCATCTTGTCATACCTGTACCACAAAGTTGGAGACGACTCTTCCATCATTCATGTGCATGCGTGGCCCGTATGTGTTGAATATACGTGCAACGCGTACCTTGAAGGAGACTCGGCTGTCATACATAATATCAATGTACATACTAGCCTACTGTTCTGGGAACTGCTACTACTTCTTCAACTCATTGTACAGTTGTGCTCCATGACGTCGATTAGGTCCATTTTGCAAGCATAATTTTTCACTCTTACCTCTACTCCAGATTGTCGTGCGTATGCGTATGCTAGAGCCTCTGCCACCCGTTTTCCCTCATCGTAGCATGCCCTAGGACCAATCGGGTTCACATGACCCCAGTAAGTCTCATCCTGCGGATGAACCTGGGGGTCACCATAAACCTCCGAAGTACTTGCTATCAGCACCTTGGCATTGACTCGCTTTGCTATACCCTGAGACACAGAAAAGCACCTTGCATATGCTGGATATGTCTGAGTGTCTTCGCGTTTACCCACCAATACATTGACAGTGCCAACTGTGTTGGTTTTAATCGTCTTGACTGCATTGTACATGTAGTGTGGAGGAGAGGCTGGTGATGCTAAGTGGTAGATCTCATCGACTTCCAAGAAGAGCTAAATGAACAGGAGAAGGTTACTGCTTCTTGGACACTCTTTTCAAGATTTTTCTCACCCACCTGATTGACAATGTCATGGTTGAGCAGCTCAAAGTTGTCGTGATGGATCCAACGCTCAATGTTCCTTTTCCTACCCGTGAAGAAGTTGTCTGCTACAATCACCTCGTGACCCTGCAATCATTCGTCTCAATTTTGGGTCCGTCACTGACCGTTAAAGCACACTCACCATCGCCATCAGTCTATCAACTAAGTGAGACCCCACAAATCCAGCTCCCCCAGTGACCAAGATGCGCTTCTTCTCCATGTAGTTGAGAAACTTGACTTCTGGAAAAGCCTTGCCTCGGGGGCTATGCGACAGGCTCGTCAGCTATGGAAATAGCACTACATTGATCAAGATTCTCGCCACCTGTGAAGTCCACTCACCTGTAGCCTGAGTCCCAGAACCTCCCTTTCCAGCCTGTCAATGGTCTTCTGCAGCTGGGTGACTGTTGATTCCTCTGGTGGAAGCTCCGCCTGACAGCTTTTTTCCTCTCCATCTCTCTTTCCATCTGTGCATGTGTTGGCCTCTTCACTGTACTTGTTGCTTCTGGCTGTCACGGAGAAAAGCACCAAGAAGGTGAGCAGAGTGAGGCTCGGCTGCAACAGCATTGGGCAGGCCAGAAAGGAGCTGGAAGGACAGAAAGTGCTTGTAGGGTACGCGTGAGCCGTCGACAACTGCTTGCGGAGGCCAACCTCGCAACAGGCCGGCCGATTTGCATACTTGGTCAATCGTGTGTACATGAGGATTGAGTTGCGGCGTCGTGACTTGCGTCATGACGCCTTGGGCAGTCCCAGCCTGCGAAAAACGAAAGTGAGCTTGGTGTGACTCCCGCGCATCAGAGCCACCCCCGGCAAGTTGGAGGTGACGCCAAAACGCCACCCTGTAGCTCCCCAAAGTGTTGTTAGATAGGTTAGACAATGACTGTGACTCACCTGCCTCCAGCTCGAACCAAACAGAATGTTTTAAGTCGTCCAGACGTGATGAAAATCCACTGGCATGCCAGCCTCCCTCTTGGCGGAGGAAGAAGAAGTTTTCTTCAGCAGCAGTGACTGCTACAGAGGTAGCACAGCAAGGTACCACAACTAAATAACGGTCTGTTGACTGCGTGATCGTCTGCTGTGAGCGCGCCAGTGGCCCCACTCTCTCTCTCTATGAGCTATCTTTCACCCTGTGGCGAGTGAAAGAAACTGTCAGCTGATAGCTACTAGATCTGTATAGTACAGGACGGCAGAAATGATCGCACTTCTTCTTGGTCTGGGGCAGTTGTGTGCAAGTACCTGTGGCAAGTGCAAATGCAGCTGTAACAAGAGATGACTTAGTTGTCCAAGGAGCAGCCTCAGAGCACCTGAGGGAGCTAATTTGCAAAGTGTCGGGATGTTTGCTTCTGGCCTTGGTACTTTCTACTTTCTGCTGTCTCTGAAAGGAAAGCTCAGACAAGTGTATGCACCACGTTCAGTTGTGTCCACAGGACACATGGTCTTAGTGCATGTTCAACTGCTGCCATTATGGTATACAAACTATCAGTTGACAGAAAATATGGGCTCCTTTAGCCCTTGGAATGTTTACTCATGTTTCTTAGCAACATGAAGTCGACGCACGCGTAGTTGGACATTCTGGTGACGCTACTGGGTGTCAGTGGTTGTTCAGCTCAGTTCACTCCTCACACTAGCAATGTCACGATAGAACTGACCTTGCTCTTGCTCTCGATCGTGCCGTAGTTGCGGATTCTGTTCACCCTGAGGTGCTTTAATTCCAAAGAATCCTCTTTAAGCCTTTTTTAATCAAACTTAATCATTGAAAAAGCGCTTCAAGTTAAATGGGTCGTGCCCTGTCGTACACCTCACCTGCATCAATCATGTGTGTACCTGTAGGCTCACTGTTTACATGCAGTGTGCAAACACAAAGTATGCTTGTGTGCCTGTACCGAGCACCTGAGCAAATGCACTCCACCCTAGTCATAGTCCATAAATTCGGCGCATTGGTAGTGTTTAAATTTTTGTTTGCTAGAAACGTGTATAGCAATTCGTGTAAGCATGTATACCAATACGTGTATCCATGTATGCCCAATGTCTACATGTGTAGGCTAGGTCGAAAATTGGGATTCGCTGTGGGTGTCCAAAATTTTTAAGTGCTTATCATATGAAGACTTGGCTGTCAAATGAGGAAGAAGAGTTCTATGCATGCCCAAATGCATTTAAAGTGGTATGATATCTATCTATCTATCTTCTATCTATATAAAGCAAAGTCGCCGTATGTACGTCTCTGTGTGAGTGAGTCTGCCTGTCAGGCTATGGCCGCCCCAACCGCCGCACCGATCGTCACCAAACTCGGTCTGCAGATGCTAAACATCACAAGCTTGAAATTGATCCCGCCACACCTTGCATTTGAGGCCGTTTTGAGGCCAAAATCGAGGTCCAAAGTTCCCTTTACTATACTACTACTACTACTACACAGACCATAGATGGCCATGCAATAGGTATAGGTAAGCCTCTT
>JAAUXU010153650.1_pt1 | contig 25623 bp, 23 predicted proteins | sample 7278151 | NCBI WGS metagenome assembly JAAUXU01 (sample SAMN14350113, study PRJNA611818) | marine sediment metagenome | isolation source: surface marine sediment (1.8m) | place: French Polynesia: Moorea | collected 2018-08 | reverse complement strand
GAATCCATGACATGAAAGGGGCTCTTGGGGTCAGTCAAATGCCGAACTGATGGCTGAAAAACAGAGATGAAACTTTGCAGGGGCCTCACAAACTCACTCCATCTGCTACTACAAGTGTCAGGCCTTAGAGTCCAATCTTCTCCAGTCTGGGTGGTGCTGCACAAAGCGTCCAGCAGTGATATATTCCCTCCGTTCGAGAATAACTGTCCTCTGTCTGCATTTGATGCATTTGTCACCTGTAGCTCACTGCAACATTGGCCAGTGTATATTCGAAACCAGAACTATTTCCAGCAATATTTTCTTCCTGTGTGTTTACCCCTTTCTTTTTCTCCTTTTGCAGATATGGTAACTAGTAATTGTTGTTGCCATCAAGTCATTGTGCACGTCTTAACTTTCATTGTGCTCCAAGCAATAACAGTTTTCCATCTTGGGAGTTGGAGAACACCTCAGTCAGGGTCATTTAACAGATTGACAGTAGTGTCTCCACTTTCTGCCACTTCCCAAGAATGACGAAAAACAATTCTTTCTTGATTTTTTTTCTCAACGTTAGAGATCTGTTCTTGGGCACGCATAGGTGGCCACGATCGTGGGCAAAGTCCTCAGGTACATCTCCCCCAGTCCTCACATACCTGTGATTGCTTCGGCCTGACGAGATGAGGATAATGGGGGCATTTTGCCAGAGGCAGACCATGGTCGCAGGGACTATGGGACAGTAAGACAGTATGTGATACACATAGTGACAGACATAGAGCAGCAAACGTCACAGCAGGATATTTTCGCCATTGGGTTCTGATCCCCTCTAAAACCAGTGTGGAATGGCAATTACATTCAACCTGCTGTAAAGTAGTTGACCAAAGTAAGTTTGGCGAGTTCATAATGCACAACGTCACGATTTTAGCCCCTTTCCTTAAAACTCTTGAACATTTTCCTCGCCTTAATAACAGTTACTTCTTGACAAAAATCCCCCCTCTACATTAATGACACATTCTACTTCTATATGCATCTTGTGTTGCTACGTAGAACTGGTGGTGGTAACAATTTTCCAAGTTTGGCGTCCCCACCTCGTACAGTGGGAACAAAAAACAATGACCGTAATTTTCTCTGGCTGCTTCGTGAATACCATTCAGCGTATGGATGAGATGCATGCACGGTCGCAGTGGCCAAGGTCTCTATGTTCGTATGGTAACAATACCTGGTGCAAAGAAACAAGAGTATTGAGCAAACAATCAATCAAAGAAGGGACAAAAATGGCAAAAAATTCCGGGTTCTTTCGGCCATTTTCATGGAAATCCCAATGTTGCTCTCACAAGTGGCGGGACAAACATGGTCAGTTAGTCACTGGCCTGTTGATCAACAACTGCGACGTTTCCTCCAACAAAAGAAACTCATGAAGATGGGCCAAAATGAGCATCCCGCAATCGACCAAGGCCATCAGGGCAATCCTGGCTTTATGTAGAAGTCTTGGTACCGACAGAAATCTCAATTCCGGCAATGCTCAAATCCCAACTGCACGGTGAGTTGTACCGGTGCGCGGCAACTGTTAGATAGGTGTGTACACATTTGATGTCGTCTCAGGTTCAAACAAGTTTTAGACATTTCTTCCATAAATAAAGACTGTCTTGGCAAACACATGCGCACGTCCAGTGGAGCAGTCCAATCATGTGACTTGATGGTGACCCAAAGTTTGTGAGTCACACTTATGACGAGTGCTGACCAGTCATTTCACGAATGAAAACAAATCGTCTCATCCAGAGAGGATTCAGAAGCCTACTTACTTTTGTCCGGACTCATCCAGCGCTAGAAGCAAAGAATTTGGTAGAATCCTTCATGACCTCATCTGCAAGATCACTCACAGCAGTCTCAGGCAGGTAGCTGCATCCGGACTGCTCGGAGGACTGGGAGGAGGGTGAGACCACATGAACAGGTGCTGTTCATGTGGTCTCACCAGGGCCATTCAAGTTGCCTCACCCTCGACATACTCAGGTGTTTCTACGATAGCCACGGACGAGTCTGTGCGCACGTTGGTCATGCACGACGTGCTGCATATCCACTAGGCATCTCTTGACCCTCAAGTTTAAATGCCCTTGATTTTAAAGCTGCGGCTTTGAATGATAATACCCGACAAAACTTTGCTAAATAAGGACGGTGTTGTGCTAACTTTTGCATCTTGTCTTGGCACAAGTGTCTAAGAGGCAAAGCTACAGGTATTTCAAGGCTGAAGGTATGTGAAATAGAGGCCGCCCTCGAATTAAAGCCGCCCTTGAATAGGAGCCGCACCTAAAAGTCACCAATTTCGTACAAGCCGTGGCTTTTCGGTGCAGAAATGCGGTGACAACTGTACATGAATGCTCTGGAAATGTTCATTGGACTGGCAGCAAAGTGCAGTCTAGATTGGCATCACTTTAGAGGAAGAAATTCAGAGGAAGAGCTGTCATTTCCGACGTCTCAATGTCTTTCTAGGCATCCTCCTTCAATAGGCAGCAATGTTGGCTGTGAGAACCCAGCAAAAAGATCCTTTTCACACAATATTTTATGGAGATCACCGACACGCAAGTCATCAAAGTAGTCAGCTTCTTGGACTTGTACCCAGTGATGACGACTTTTGCCCGATGAAAAAACAACTCTCATGCGTTGAACGTAATGAGTTGACAAAAATCCACTGCACCCTTGCTTCACAAAATCGATGGGGTTTTGTTACTGTAAGGAACTAGGGCGGAAATTCGCGCCCTAAATTGAATTTCGACTGTAGAGCATGAGGAGGGCTCCATGGAGGGAGGAAAAAACAAGGGCTCTCTTTCGATAAATAAGATTGCTGCTGAGCAGTATAGCATTAATGTAATCCTTTGTTTTATAAGACCGAATCGCATGTTCTGTCATAAAGAGGACTCGGGCTATACCGACACTCTCGGGGCCGGAGGAAATTGTCGCTATATCCGGGGCATTTGAGGTACACAGAAAAAGTTGGGACATGAGAAAATTGTGGGTTTTGGCGGATTGACGCTATTTTAGATGTCGGTATATTCAGAGTCCACTGTGTTGGCAGAATGGACTTTTACAGTCGACTCTCGATCAATGCAAGCCCTGTCCCACTGCGAAAAATTGAGACTTGTGGCGAAATCGAGAGTGAGCTGTAATAACTATAAAAAATGGACCCAAACACATTCCTCCAGTGGCTTTTTCGTTAGATTGGCCTGACGTCACTTACAGGGTGAGCAAAGTTTGGCTTGAATCTGCTGGCAACACAATGCGCACTTTGGTCTCCAGGACGGTGTGAACAAAAATGCTTGTGCTCAACTCGTAAGAAGCTCTCATTTTTTGAAACAATAAATCTAAGACATTGACACCTGCGTAACCACTTGTTTTATCCCCAGCCAGAGCATTTTAATGTATAAAAATACAGCGTGATACGAAGAAAGACATTTGTCACAACTTTTTCCAGGGCGTCCCAGAATTACTGGCTGAGATCCAGCAAACGTAGCTTTTCTAAACTTAGCTTTTTCTAACAAGCAAGGGTGACTTCATTTTCCATTCGCCAAAAAGCATTGCTTGATTGAGAGATTTGTTTAGAATCCCTCATCTGCAAAAGCTTGACTGACACGAGAGTTTTGACTAAGTCGAAAGTCGACTGTGAGCATAATATGGGTAATAGAATAATGGGTCGTCTCGGGACATCCCAAAGGGCAGGAGCAGAGCCTCCGGTGACCCCCACAGCGGATGACAATCGTTTACCTGCACTTTCTCTCCCTCCCCATGCTCTTCTCCAGAGACGTGGACCACCTCCTGAACCTCGCCGGAAGGTCTGTCCGAGTTCTTGCCGAAGACGACGCCGGCGCCACCCTCGACGACATCTGCCAACGCCACGAACGTGTCGCAGCTCACAAGGGCCATTTTGGAGAACGTAAACAATGACGTAACAATGACGGAGGGAGGGGGACGAAAATGGCGGCAATTTCAACTGCGACTCCAGTGAAGATTTTCGCTCACGGTCGGAATGGAACACGATCAACTTTCCATTCCATAAGAGCGGAAGGGGTCGAGAAAGGAAAGTTTTGGGGAGAAAAGCTACCACATCCGAAACAGGGTTTTTTAGGGGAGGTTAATGAATATTGCATGAAAGTTTGCATGTGTCCGGTGGATGTTTTCCTTCTTCCAGCTGGTGTCCGTTGGAGAGGTCGGTGCCATGTGACGTCGGAGGCACCGAAGAGACCAGGGACGTCTAATCAATAACGGGACCCAGAACATGGAAGGCTAGACAATTAGACTAATAGAGGACAAGACTATATTTACCCATTAGTCGGACAACCAAATATCGGAGTTGCTTTCTTGGTACCTCAACCAGACTTGATTTTGGTGTCTCGAGGTCCACCGAAAGTAGCTACTTCTTCTTCTTCTTCTTCTTCTTCCACAAGTTGAAAGCTAATATTTTTGTCCTACGTTGCCTTTCTACGTACCCACCTTTATACTGCAAAAGTGGTGGGATAACAACGATTTCTTCGTATTTCCTCTCCTCTGCCTTTCCTCTCTCTGCTCTCCTCGTGTGCGCCCACATAAGGACCCTTGAACGGCTTTTCCCCCTTCAGTCGCCGCTCAATCTTTCTCGTGGGGAGAGGCGGCAAAGGCACTGCGAAAATGTGCAAGTTCCCATTCATTTTCCTGCTCCTATGCCTGATCTCCAGGGTCAGGACCTTGGAGGAGGATGAGAGCAACTTGATCCTGGACTTGCCAGAGGTCGACGAGATCATGGACGAGATCTTTGACCTAGACGACGTCTTGGACGATAGAGATGTCCGCTCAAAGCGCTTCAATATGGAGTTCAACGGCATGCAGGTGACGTACCCCACTTACTTGAGGCTGACCAGGCTGCAGGCGAAAGTGCTCAGGCTGCAGGAGATGATCAGGCTCCTGCACGCCAGGTACACCCAAGAGCAGCTCAACCAGCTGCCGCAGTACGCGCGACTCATGGGGATCTATCAGTCCCTGTCGCCCCTGCTGCCCCAGGAAGGAAGGAATTCCCAGGTGAACGCCCCGAACAAGAGGAGTCCTTTCGTGGGGGTCGATTTTATGGGGATGCGGGTGTCCTACCCGCAGTACCTGAGGCTGATGAAGCTGCAGGAAAAGGTGATCAAGTTGGACATCATCATTCGGACAGTGAGCGCCCGCATCCCCAGGAAGGAGCTGGAGCAGATCCCCAAGTGGCACACACTCGTCTCGCTCCACAGATCCCTCAAGAAGCTCCTCCCTGCCGAGTACCTGGCGCAGTTCCCAAATGGAAGACCCGACCTTGAGGCAAGTAGCAAGCAATGGAGGAAACGTCGAATTATGCCTGATGCATGACTTGAAACACTTACTTACAACCTGCTGTTCCCAAACAGCACCGTCTTTGGGTGCAGAAGACATACTTGTTCTCATGTTACATGATATGTTAAGGGTGCCTGAGATGTTTTGTTACAAATATACAAATGCGGACGCACCTTAAGATTCTCCTGACTCGCATGAAGAAGGCCAGCGAACTTTAGAGTAGTATTTGAACCTCATTCCGTTCTGTATGAAAGAAACCTAAGGAAAAATTAGCCATCTGATTGAGCCCTCTCTTTATGCATCATTGTTGAACGGGACGCCCTTTCTTAACAGGACGATGACGATGACGACCAGGATGCCACCGACCTCCTGAGGACGGTGAAGAAGCGCTCCATGATGACGGTTGACTTCAACGGGATGAGCGTGTCTTTGCCGGAGTACTCGCGTCTGATGTCGCTGAGGCGTAAGGCGCAGAAACTCGACGCCGTCATGCGCCAAATGGTCAACCAACTGGGCAGCGCCAAGCTGGAGAATCAGCCTGACTGGCAGAGGCTGCTGGCGCTCAGACTGGCGATCCAGAAGCTGCTGCCGGAGCAAGAACAAGACTTCAGAACAAAGAGAGGACTCACAGTGGACTTCAACGGAATTCAGGCAAGTCGTGCAACACATTGACCCTACTCTCATCGGTAAGTCAACTTGCCTAAATCTTTAGTCCTGACGTTGAAACTCTTGTTCCAGGTGAGCTATCCGACCTTCATCAGGTTGAATGCAATGCAGGAAAAGGTCAGGAATCTCGACAGAATAATGGACAGGTGAGGAGAAGGCTGACTTTGCAAAAATTGCCACACAATGGCTTTTTCCTGCAGGATTCGTTCTGACAAGACCCCCGAGGAGTTGGCCCACTACCCTCCGTGGATCAAGCTCCAGGAACTCAGGGACTCCTTGGCAAACCTTCTGCCGAAGCCAGAAGAGAGGAGATAATAGAGTGTGAGTTGGGTTTTTTTTCTGTGTGTGTGCGCGTGCGTGTCTTTGTTTCGTCCGAGGAGCAAAGGGACCTCTTGGACCCCAAGAATGCGTGATTGTTTACGCGAAGGACGTGAACTTTCTGGAAAGTAGAAGAAATGCTTTGCAAGATTGTTTGTGTGGCACTTTGTGCGCGCGCGCGTGTGTGCATATTAGAGGGAGACTTTCAGAAAGCTTTTACGTCTCCTCCGTCAAATAATACTTCGTTTTCTCCACGAAAAAGCCTTTCTGAAAGGCATTCTTCTGTCGTTTTTGTTCCAGATTGGCCCTCATCGGATGATTTTGGACTTCTTTTTCCGACTCAAAAGAGGCCAAATGTTTCGGGCACGCAAGCACGAGAGAGAAAGCAACATGCGCGCGAACACACACACACACACGCACACTTATACACACACAGCACTTTTTCTGTACTAAATGATGATGGTGTGTGGATAAAAGTTACATATTTTGACCCGTGAATAAGACCCCGATGAACGTTTCTCCTTCTTGTTTCCTACATACTACATATATAACCAATATATATACATATATATATTCATGTGAAAAAATAAAGATAAATGAACGTATGCACCATTGGCTTACACGTTATTAGCGTCGATCCTCAACAACCACCTGTGTCCATTGAGTCGCTATTGAGTCCTCGATGCTTTTTCCCCCCTTTTTTTGCCAACCTATTCGTCGTCACCTGTGACACGAGCAGTGCAAATGCCAGTCTCGGTCTCGCTTCCCAGGAGAATCAGCCAGCACATTTATTAAGAGGAGGAGCGTTAAAGTTTTGTCATTGATGTCGGTGCTTGTGGAATGAAAGATCATCCAAGGTAGGTGGAAAGAGATGAAAGAAATCGGGCAATATGAGTCAAAATCCTTCCTCACCTTTCCGAAAGCCACTTGGAGGCTTTCGTGGCTCAACTATCCATCGCCCACGTCAATTTTCCCCTCGCTTCTTTTTTAAACACTACCTCACCAACTGGCCGCGCTCCCACATTAGGGCCACGTAAGTCATGTGGTAGGAGCTGGAGAGAAAGGAGAGGGTCGAGGAAAGTTCTTCAGGTGGTATCTGGAGGACAGGGGGATTGATCGGGGTGTTCAACGTTCGTAAGAAGCCCGGGCAGACGATGGTGGCCAAAAAAACGCCACCCAGGACGCCTCGGTCTGTCCGGCTCGAGCCGGAGGATGTGGAGGGCCTGCTTGTTCACGTGACATTGATATTGGAAAGATTGCCAGCCTTTCTTGAAGGGACGGACCCTTTTTGACTTACCCTGTGCAGCCTTTCTCACGGGAACGGCGTCCTTCTTCAACTCCCCAGTATTGCGAGATGCAACAGTCATCGGGCTGCAACACCAGCCATCCGTCACTGCCACCAGGTGCACCTGGCTCAAACTTTCTGTATTTGATACGTGTCGACCCCCAAAAAATTGGGAGAAAGAAGGTACCCACTTTTAAACTCTTCTCTCCCCCCTAAACAAAAAGTATACCACTTCATAGCAGTTTCAGCCTTTCCGAAGTAGAGAGTCTGAAACGTTGTCTCCAGCTTCCAGTCCAAGTCAAACCCAACAATTTCCCTTATTTTTTGACAGACTGCATTACGTAGGACGTTGGATGATGAGTCCTCCCCGCTGGGCTTCGCGGACCCTGAACTTCCGCGGGATGTCTCTGAAGAGCTTCTTCATCTTGGTCGCGACCACGGCGTTCTTCGTCGTCGTCATGATGGCCTCCAAGGGCGACAACAAGCGGCTGAAGCACGGGCCGACACCTGAGGGAGTGGCCACGGATCTAAGACTGGTCCATATCAACCGTTCATTATAAGTTACAGGGTGTCTGTAAAGAACTGTGCCCACCTCGCGGCCTTGCAACTTTCTTCTGACAAATACGCAGCACATATGTTTTCGCTACCAAACGAAAGCTGAAGAACACATTGTTTTATTTCTGAATATACCTGACTCATTCAATTAAGTGACTAAAGTTGAAAAATAAGTAAGTATAGATTTTTACGATAGGCTCTAAATGCATAAGGAGTGTCGTAAACTAGTTCTAGACCTCCTTAATAGAAACGTAATGAATGCGAAATGAACTATCTGACTTAAAACCCGACATGAGCCTTTGGCACATGGCATTTTACAGACACTTGGTCTCACAAGACTGAGTGTTTGTAAACCGTTACTTTGCCAAATGCACGTAAAGTATTATTTCTTCATCCATGCGTACACTTTACGGGGAGTCGTCATTTCTGACAATTTTGTGTCTAGCTCCAACCCAGTCTTAACGGATGACTAAAAGCAGAGTATCACAGGTGAGGCTGTTCTCATCTCTCAACAACACCCCTAGAACGTTATCACCGAGTTTGAACGACGTCTGCATGATTTCATTGGAATCAGAAGTTGGTGGATTCAGCTACAACAAACCCGAGTCATTGTCGACTCTCAGTAACCTTAATTATAGGTGCAATTTACAAATGAAAGTTGTATTTTCATCATCCGGATCATAAACTTGGGATACTCCCATTTGGAACCAGTCGTAGCTGACTGGAGTACTCACGGAGAAACGGCAGGCCTACACAATGGGACAGTCTTTTGTGGACACCCATTGTATAACCGAATAGGACGTGTTCTCTGCTCTCGCTGAAGTCTTCAGTGCTTTCTTCTTCGCAGCCCATTGACTTTTCTTGTTGCTGACGGATAAGAAAGTGTCTTTTTCCCACCAATTGTTGAACGTCAAAGTCATTAGGAAAAACTTTAACCTATATCGTTGATGAGCGGACTTTGCTATTTTGAGGCCAGCGTCGAGCCTCTGGAGGTAGTGAGCGATGTCTGGCGTAGACTCTTCAATACTTACAGCTTGAACAACGAGCAGAAGAACCTCGATTCTGTGAAGTCAGCGTTTACAGAGTCGAGGATTTTGACTACATAGAGAGTCAACTGTTATGTGGTAGACCAGCAGTGAAGCATTTGAGTCTCTGTACAAGAATTCATTGATTTCTCTCTGTTCCTTGGCCTCTGCTCGCCTTTGCTGTTCCTAACGACGATGACAAGGTCAAGGAGAAAAAGTGACGAGGTCGATTTTCCGGACTTCAATTTTATTGTGATGGCTCAACTGTCCTCATGCACTCTAAGAGGGTCCATTGGACCGGAGGCGGTCAGCAACGATTGTTGAGCGCAGACTTTTGATCAGAAAGGTTAAAAAATCAACTGCTCAACTAAATGTCTTGACCAGATCGACGTTCAACTTTGACCGATTTTACAAAATTGAGATTAAACTTTTGGTTAGGAGTTGGTGATGACCAGAAAAGTTTTTTCTAAAGATAAGATTATTTCCTAAAGTGAGGTCTACAAGATCTAGCCTAATCTATATTCAAAGCATGAGAACCATGTCATCATGACAGACAGTTTGTTGCAGGACCTGTCTCGGTCAGAGCCGCTGACCGTTGATCTGGGCGAGTCTAACGTGTCTCCCGGTCAGAACCTGACTCAATCCGAGGCCTCCTCGAAAAATCGGATGATCAAGATGCCCTCGGCCGATGAGAACGCCTCTTACACTCTCGCCATGGTCGACCCGGACGTGTACGATGACTCCAGACGGAGGTGAGTGCGCTCTCCTCGGGCTCATGCCAAATATTGTCCACATTGGTCGTCACGTGGACGTAATCCCACATTAAGGAGACGTTCACACCGGCGAACCTCGATCAAGGACATCTGTGTCATAGCATGTGTCAGGCAGAGACTTACTCTCCGCAATGCCCAGCGATATTTGTTAATACAAGGACTAGCGTACTTGCACAGGTTACAGCCAGCGATCTCAGGGTCAATACTTTTTGTTGATCGAAATGCAAGCACTTGGCTTGCTCTTTCAGTCGATGCCTTGATTAAAAAGCATCCAAGTCTAAACTCAACTTGCAGTCCGAGGCAGCATTGACACATGTCAGCATATGAACATGCATTAGGAGGGCTTGTAATGCCCAAAATAAGAAAGTGTTGGTGTCGCACAATTCATGTAGACTGTTATTCACCATCAGAGCTATTCGTATACCGTCATCATCAATGCCACAATCCTCCTCCTGCAGGTTGTTAATCTCCTCAGTATGTTCATCATGAAAAACTGTATCAATGATTTTTGATACGTTCCAGCTTGGTCCTGTTTTGTTTTGATGGCTTCTTATCTCCATAACTTATGTTGATGATGACGCTTTCACTATAGTGAAAATGTTTGGTGAGATAGAAAAGTGCTTTGTTGCCTGGTGCTTGACAATATCCATCACTTGGCAATGATAAAGACACGCCTGGTTCATCTCCCACGAAATGCAATGCCTTTTCATCCTCAATGCTGTCGCAGACTGTTAAAGGCATTGACAAATATGCGCCTAGAGATGCTGATTGTGTCTCATGCAGAGGTATCTGTTGGGTTGGGCCGTGTGCACAGCATTGGCCACTTTTATGCACTAGACATAATATGCCTACCTTTTTAGAGATTGGGCCAGATGTAAGACATAAGCTGAAGGTGCTTCTACATTCCTTCTAGTCAATGTCTTCTCTGGCTAGTGATCAACATCTCTGGGAAGGAGCTGAAAAATGGGTGGAATGGAAGTTCGCCGAACCAGGTGACGACTTTAAATGCTGCCTCCTCTGTATCTTTAAAGCAGCTCGCGCTTCAAAGACAGCAGCAATCGCTACTAACCTGAAGTGTATTTAAATGTCATTCACGTTGCACCTTTTTGGGAATTTGCAGTGAGTGAAAAGGCACTTTTTTAGGAAGAAGAAAAGCAGGATAGCAAAGGGCACACACAGAACGAGGAGAACAAGGACCAAGAGCAAAATAGGGAGGACGATCAAAAGACTGGTCAAGAACAGCAACAAGGCAATCAGGAGAATAAGGGCCAAGAACAGCATCAAGACCATCAAGAGAATGAGGGTCAGGAACAGCATCAAGACCATCAAGAGAATGAGGGTCAGGAACAGCACCAAGACAATCAGGAGGATAAGGGTCAGGAACAGCACCAAGACAATCAGGAGGATAAGGGTCAGGAACAGCACCAAGACAATCAGGAAGATAAGGGCCAAGAACAGCATCAAGACAATCAGGAGAATAAGGGCCAAGAACAGCACCAAGACGATCAGGAGAATAAGGGTCAAGAACAGCACCAAGACAATCAGGAGGATAAGGGTCAGGAACAGCACCAAGACAATCAGGAGGATAAGGGCCAAGAACAGCATCAAGACCATCAGGAGAATGAGGGTCAGGAACAGCATCAAGACCATCAGGAGAATGAGGGTCAGGAACAGCATCAAGACCATCAGGAGGATAAGGGCCAAGAACAGCATCAAGACAATCAGGAGGATAAGGGCCAAGAACAGCAACAAGACAATCAGGAGAACGAGGGTCAGGAACAACATCAGGCCAATGATAACCGACAGGACAACAAGGAGGACCAGAACGAATCAGCAGCACAAGCTGATAATGATAAACACAAAGAAGATGGAAAGACAAATGAGGGGGAACACAAGGGCCGAAAGAAGGTAAGACAATAAGGATTCGGTTAAAGTTTAAATATTTCTCATCAATTGACGAGCACTAATGAACGTCCATTACACAGAGGCAGGCCAATAGCGACGGCCAGAACAAGACCAAAGAAGGCAACAATACAGAGATGTTGCCAACGCCAGAGAGGCTGCAGCAGGGAGGAACGAGAGAGGTAATTTAACCATGTTATTGTTGTATGACTTGATGTGTTCAACTTCTCTAGATTAGATCAGTCGGGCTAGGCTATATTAGACTGGGTTTGTTAAGTTCGTTAAATTAGATGCAGTTGGTTACATCCAATTGGGTTAGTTACATTAGGTTGAGGTCACACGTTTCTCTTCCTCTGCGTTGATGACGTCAAACCAAAAGATTATCAACATTGATTTCCCTAGTCATTTCGGCATTCAGGCAGTCACGGTCCTACTTGACATAATGTCCCAGCTGTGCTTAGGGTCGTAGCACGGCTTCATCTACTGAGACCACAAGAGACTCTTGCATCTGCGGTTTGCTCACCATCATCACTTCTTATTACCAACAGCAGTTTCACCCTACCCTCACTCAATATACCGAGCACGTTTACCTGTTGACGTGCACACAGTAATCATCGAAACAGCACCTCTGGTACACAATGGAGACAAACATGAAGTTCGATGAAAAAAGTCGCGTTTCTCTCTCCCCCCCCCCTTCCATTTATGGATGTCCGTGAGCCAGAAGTCAGAATGACAGTTCTTATTCCCCTCTGACTTCCAGCTTGTGGAATACAAGGCCCCCAGCCCTCCCAAGGGCGGCGGGCCCCACCGCTACACGATCCTGGTGTTCGTGCAGCCGAGTCATGACCTCAAAGTGGAGAAGAAGATCGAGAGGGACGACTTCGACGTGGAAGAGTTCGCCAAGGATCTCCAGCTGGGATCTCCAGCCGCATTCAGCTTCTTTATGTCTGCTGCCACTTAACAATCATTCGGCGGATTTTTACAGTACAGAGCCTTTTTTTGTCATGGGAGAAATCCGCCAGTATAAGCGCGCCCTGGAGTCGCTATGTTGTGTGAGTGTTAGAGAGAACAAAAGAACGGAACCCCTTATACACATGTGCTTTCTCCTTTCGACACATTCAGCGAGTGCAAAAATTCGCATTTTTTATTTCATTTTATATCGTGAGGTTCTTTATATTTGCTCTCAGCCTATTCGAAGTGAATGGACGGATCTTCGAAGTTGTGGATGTCGTCCGCGTATTCCTCCGTCGGCAACTTGATGTGGTCCTCCTCGTACGCGGTCGGGAAGTAGCGAGGGGGTTGTCGGAGGCGTCTAAGAGAATTAAACAGATGGGGGGAAAGTTGCGTTCACAGCAAGAAAATGCTCTATCGGGTGTGCCCTAGAAATGGTCCATACTTTGGACCTTCCTGCTCGGTATGAGGACCAACAGTTCTATATTTAGGACTCCTATTGGGATAACACAATATTTTTCCTCTTCATTAAGGTTCTAATCATACGCCGTGTGATGTACGTCGAGAAAGAAAAGTGTACTTAACGCTCAGCATGACTTTTTTTTAGACTTGGGGTGGAAAGTTGTCAAATTTTGGGCATAAGTTGGCACCGGAGAATTGCCTCCATTCGCTGCTTGACCCGACGGAGTCGTTCAAGACGAAAGTGTCACTTTTTATGCATTGAACAAGTGGCAGCAGCTCAATTTTGTTTTACATCTGATAAGGGCTTTGTTTTCCCACTAAGCTGATCCTGCGGCCCAGACAGGCCCAGCCTCTGAGCGACGAGTGAAAGCACGGAAGATCCCGAGAGAAATCTACGGAAATTGCAAGCAGCCCTTAGTGAAGCATTTAGGGAGTCTGACCTGTCAAATCGCCTGATGTCACTTATGTCAATCTTAATGATCTCTCGGGACCTGCCAGAGATCCTTCTAAATGGAGCTTCATGACTAAATGCTGAGGTAACAAAGTCAACGCTTTCCCCAGGGGAAAACAAACTTTCCAGTCCTGCGCCAACTTGACAAGTTTTCTGGGAAGAACAAACTTGTCTTCCTTCATTTTTTGCTTCTTTCCCTTCTTTTTGCCCATTACCAATGTCATAAGCTGCTTGTTACTTGATCGGGAAGACCATGGTTGAGAGTGGCAGCCCAAAAAACTTCTCTGCATGAAACTTTGAGGTACTTGGATGAAGTCCATGGTAGCGTTTGTAACCCAGTCAGTCGAAATTGAAGTTATTTCCAACTTTTTCTTCAAGAACTTGTAATTGAAATCAAATTTAAGAAAAGAGTCTTTAAGTTTCCTTAGATGAAAAATTGCCCATGCTAGGAGAAAGCATCTGAGGCCAAGGGCATGGGGCAGAAGAGTTCTCAAATAGTTCCCTGATTCACAGATTTGGCAATCATTAGCCAAGCCGAACAGTGCATAAAGCATTCCTCAATCAACACCCCGTGACAGCTCTAGTTCTAGCTTCATGCAGTTCCTTGTGATCCAACAACTGTGTGTTCCATAATCCGGTATTCGATTATTCGCCCTGCTCAGTTGTTTCCCAGGAGGTGACAGCTTGATAAAGTACGTAAGACTTACAGGTGTTATAGTATTTCTTCGACGCATAAAATCATGCTATCAAAATTGAAAACAGCAGCGATATTAAGAGGGTTTGAGTTTTCTTCCCCTGGCTGGCTGTGCAACATACGAGCTTTAAAGTGAGCCTATATAGCCTTACATGATACATTGTTGACATCGCCCTTGAATATAGAAATATCACACAGCCACATACCTCCCGGAAGTGGAAAAAGTTTTGACACCTTATCAACTGCATTTTGGGAGGGTTTACAGGCATCCAATTAAAACCTTTCGTACACAACTTTGAAAGAGTGGGAAATAAGCTGTCAAATGGTGCTGTTTTTATCTTCCTGTGACAACATTGTGCGACCATGGAGACAAAAAGGTGAGAAATTGCCCCACTCACCTGTGTCCATCATACCACATCTGACATCATGAGGAGGCTGGATGTCAGCAAATCAACGGTTTGCAGGGTCAGGAAGAGGCTCAATGGTGGTGCACAGCATTGAGGACAAGCCTTATACTGGTTGACCAAAGAAACTAAATCCTGAGGCTGCTAGGAAAGCCTCCAAAGCTGATCCAATGATGAAGATGAGTGAGTTTGCCAAGAACAACACTGTGTGTACTGCCACAGTCTCAAACATGGTCAGGGCCATTGGGGGCAAGTCAAAGAGGCATATTGAGAGGCCTCTACTCACTCAACATCAGCAACAAGTCCACCTGAAGCATTGTCAATGTCTACTTAATCATCTCAAGCACAATGGAGATCAGGTGATCTTTTTCAGTGATGAAAAGACCTTCACAGTGGACCCTGTATGCAACAAACAAAATGATTGTGTTGTGTGCTTTGGAAATGAGGACTCTGATGCCTGCTGCGTCTCCAAGACAAAGCATCTGGCCTCTGTAATGATGCTGAGGATTGTGGCATCAACAGGCCAGAAGATGCCACCCATTTGGTTTAAGGCCAGATATTGACTGACAGCCGCAGACTACTTGGACACCCTGAACACCAAGGCCTTGCCATAAGTCTCCAGAGCGACAGAGGTCTGGGAAGTCCGGCTACAAGTTCCAGCAGGATGGAGCCCCGGTGCACACAGCCATGGCTGTGCAGGATTGGATGGCAGATAAAATGCAGTTCTGGCCAAAGCCATTCTGGCCCCCACAAAGCCCAAACCTCAACCCTTTAGATTACTCCATCAGGGGGCAAGTGCAGAGCAATGCCAGTAGGGTCTGCCATCCCAATGTGGAGGCCCTCAAGGACTCTATGAACAAGGAATGGTATGACATGAAGAAGAACTACATCATAAATGTGTGTAAGGCCTTCTGCTGCTGCCTCAAGGCTGTCATTGAGGCTGATGGAGGTCACGCTCATGACCAAAAATTGTTTTCGGTATGGGGAAGAAGTCCCATGAAAAATAAAACATGTACAGTGTCACCCAGATCCACATCTACCCGACTGTCATTTAATACAACTTGGTGTCAGAACTTTTTAAATTCCCAGTATATTCAGAACTTAAAGGACTACAACGTTGATCATTCGTAGTGATCATTTTTACAGGTCCGAAACTTCAATAATACAATATTTCATTGTGTCAGAATGATGTTTGAATTTCAGAGATAATTCAAGTTTGACCCCTACCGTTTTGAGAGGTTAAAAATTTCCACAATAAACATTTGTGTAGCGTGTAACACCACAACACTTCATAACTATACTAAACATATCTGTCCAGTTGACAGGGGAGGCTCCACCTCCCCCCCCCCCGTGAAAAAATGACATTTTTGACCACCTGTGCCCATGTCTGAGCGCAAAACACAGGCACAGCTTTATCACTGCATATTGCAGCACAATATGGCCAGCTGTTGGGCATGGCAGCCTCGGAGGTCAAGAGCCCAAGGGCTGCCATACATTTTGGCCACTAATGCAATGGTAATTTGTAGCTTACTGCCACTGGTTTCTAAAGACTGCCAATTTTTAGTAAGATTCTTTTCCCCTAATGTTTTTGGGGGCAATGTATTTGCAGTCACTAACTGGTGCCCCTAAGCTGGGCTGGCCTAGGCTTTGGCTTTGGCTCCTGGCTGGGGTTCCTGACCTGGGCTCCTTGTCTCGCTCTTACAACTTATGCCGCTGTTATGTACTTGCTCTTATTCTTGGTCTGACGATACATCTCCCCTGTCGAGTAAGCGGGACGTAATGTGGAAAGAGTGTTTCCCAATCGAAGGAAAAAATGGGGCGAAGTCGTAAGCATTTCCTGGTACTGGAGCTAATGTTGGAATATGGGGCATGGCAAACCCTAGCGGAGGGTGAACCAAAAGCAACCCGATACAGGAAATCTTCTTAAAAATGAAGCTGTGCTGATTGCTGTGTAAGGTCTGGGAACGCTCCTGCTTCCAGCTCATTCCTCTGGGGATCCTGATCCCCCCCTTGGAGGCCACTTCTTTTCTTCAAGGCTTCCTCCTGTACCTCGTCAATAAGTAAGCAATGGATAGCTGAACAGCCAGATTTTGTTGTTTCTTCAAGCAGCTCTTGCACATTCTAAATTGGTGCACTGGCAGCACACACAATGCTATGCTAAAGTGGTGAATACAATAAGTATTTGTAGCAAAACCAACCCGTCACTGGCTTTTAAACAGAACAAGTTTGATGGAATGACTCATTTTCCTTGCTTTGGGGCGGCCAAAAGTGGGGGGAACCAGGTCTTCCCGTAGCAGTCCAGGATCAATTTCGGTGATCCGATCCTGATGCCTGGAGATGTTGAGATATCTCTGCATACATAGCAGGAAGTGCCTCACCTAGGACCTACAGTCGGTGTCCCTATTGCATGAGGTTATCACCGGTGAAAAGGTCGCAGCAATTACCGAGGCTTGAGTCATTCGGTTTGCACTTCTCCCGTTGTACCTTCACTGCTCGAACTTGTCTCCTTTGAGGATCTTCGGGACGTGGAAGCAGCTGGTGTCTTTGTCCCGTCCCTGGTTCGTCCTGGACACGCTCAGGAAGCACATTGAACCCCTGCTGCTTGCGCACCTACTCCGAATCGTCAGCTGTCGCCCGGAGGATCCTCTGCTTAATTCAGCGCAGGTGACTAAATGACATTCACCAATCCAGCATCTGGTGAAAATCGGACGGACAAACAATTTGTTTTCGTCAGACTCATTTTCACTATTGGCAATATTATTGGGAGAAGTAGTGATGGGTTAAGCTGTACAGGCCGGGTGGGTGTTTGGTCGGTCCGCCAGCCACTGGCGTATCCATGCGGACCCGATCCGACAAGCTTCTCTGTCCTGCCTCTGCCATCCAAGTGCCAGCCCCGGAATCATGCTGGCATCCTCGCCTGTTAAAGGTACGTAGTGGCAGCCCAATATGCTGTCCTAAAATTTTGAGCACGCCCACACTCTCACTCCTCCAGCAACAAATCAGCCTGCTCCATACTCCTCGCCACTCATAAGAAAGGAGCGCGCTCATTCCTGCGCTCACGGGGCAAAGCAGCTGCTCAAGCTACGATCCAAAACTTTCGCGAAATTTTGCACATTACATTATTTTGTAACGAGAGATAAAACATTTGGTTCCATTAAGTGATGACCAAATTCTCTTGCAATTCTAATACGGGTATCAGATTTGTACTTTGAATATTGTGAAGGTGGTCTGAGATCCTTCACTCCTGCCCCCCCCCCCCCCCCCAATGGCGAGCCTGATCCCGGAGTGCGCTCGTCTTTCGAATGGCTTCCTCAATGGTCTGTGTATTAGGTAATTTGTATACTAATGGTGGACTATTTCCAGTGAGCGAGTAACTAAAAGTCACTGAGACTTGGAAGCAGCTTGATCACCATTTTTGATCCCTTTCACTAGTACCTGGATATCGTGCAAAAGAAAGAAAATGATCAAAAATGCCAGTCCTAAAATTTGAAACAAGCTGTCCCAAACAAAAGGATGTGCAAAAAGCAACTTGACTTGCGTTGCATACGGTAATTTTCTTTCTCAAACTTAATCTACACGGTGATCCAGAAATGGGTGATAAGTTTTATACAGTGAAACACGCTTATGGCGGTCCTGTTAGGACCTGAGAATTTGATCGTTTCATCCGTGTGATCGCTCTAACCATATTGCAGCAAAACAGGGGCAAAAAGGGGTCAAAATAACAAAAATTTTCAGACACCCTCAGAAGAATCCACTCACCCATCCATCTCTGGCTTCACCCCATGATCCTCCTTTGAATGGAATAATGCTAGATATTGGCCTGACTCATCTTTTTGCCCATAGTTGCACTTGGAGCGCTTTCAAACGGATCCACGGGGGTGAGCAAACCCATGATGAATGAGCCCCTTGCCCAGGGTAACCAGCGCTCTCTGCATATCAGATGATCGTCATATCCGTTTTGCAGGATTCAAGTCATCGCTAGATCCATAAGACATTCAGCATAAAAGTGCTCATTGAATTTGGACATGACTTACTTCATCATCGGCATATCCGTGTGACCGTTATAAGCGTGTCCCACTGAACAAGTGCATCTTTGGAGAGCAGAGCAACGAACATGCTAAAGTACACGCCAAATAAGTCCTGAAATGCCAAAGTGCTCTAGAGCAGGTAACTTATCCTGCCCCGGAAAATATCACATGTAAACCTGACTTACCCTAACTGGGACACTCTTTGTTGTGACGCAGGATAGCTTAAATAAGCCTGTGGTCACATTCAGAAAAGAATAAATATCAAATATATGCAAAAAAGTGATATTTACTGTATATGCATACACCATAAAATGCAGACAGATTATTGATGGGAAGGCATAGGCCCTTCCAGACAACATTGGGCAGAAAATCCGCTCATTTAGCACCTTCAGGCACAAGGTGAACCTGTCAGCTTAAACAGGGTCCAATTTGCTCACTTGACATATATTCAGCTTTCTTTAGCAACCTGACAAAGCTTTTAAAAATTATCTTCGATGCCAAATTGATAGAAAAGCGCAGGATGAGCAAGGGTAGCCTCTATGTTCTTCTGCTACTTGTTTGGCTTCCAATGGCACAATGCAGCCTGAAATGCACAGGCAAACAGGCATTCCCAATGAGTGCTGACAGATTGCACTGTAGAGTAACATTGGCTCAATTGGGCAGGTGCAGGTAGTATCATTCCAGTTGTCAGGTGGAATTGAGACCTTCCAAAAAGAGTGTTCCAAGTTATATAAGGTTTGAAGTCCTCACAACTGGCTTGAGTTTGGTCCACTTTTGCAGCTCTCTTCAGCTCATTTCGCAGCCTTCTAAGGGTTGGGCTCTGGGGCGTTTCTGCATTACTCTGATGTTAGTTGTTTTCATGCTATGAGAGTCCTTTTCATGCCAAGTGAGCCAGTTCGATGCCAAAGAAGCTGATAGATGCCCATTGACCTGAGGTACAAAATGAGCCAAGGCCGTCTCAATATACACCAAAAAAGCACATTGTGTGAACTTTTATACTATAATGCATATGACACACCCAGTTCAGGCGTATCGCGAGTCGCGGACCTTGAGGGCCAGGCCCGAATGTGGCGTGCATTGATGCTTCCTACTCGAGTGCACCATGCAATACTGTCTCGTGTAATGCCCTGAGTTGTGTTCAATGGAATGTGGTCCTGGCTTTGTTCTTTCAGCAGGATCCTGTGCATTTGGCAAATACGTGCCTACCAGGGTTGCACATGCACACAGAGCAACAGAGTGTTGCTGGCATGCCTTTGGGCCACTCCAGTGGGACGCTTCTTTGGTGGTTGGCATACATATCTGCAAGCCAAACTCCCAGATTCCATTCCCAGTGTTCCACTCAGTTCCTCTTCTCTATTTCCTCACTTTGCTCTTCTAAGACAAGTCAATACTTGTGCTTCTTGTTCTTAAAGAAAAATAAACGTTGCCTTTCTCGGTCTGAGTCTAAGATTCTTATATCACCGTCAAGTCGCAAATAAGACCCGCGGCCCTTATTAAATCTTGAGCCTTTTGATGCAGCTCTATTTAAAGGGAGGCTCTTATTTACAGTGTGTTTGTCGGATATTTTGGTCAACATAGAGAGAGCAAAAAAAATTTATATAGACATTTCCCATATTCTGTGTCTTCATTCATGAATTTCCTGGTTCTTGCCTTGAAGTCTGGTTGTGACTGCGACTTTTAATCGAGGACTTAATCGACGGCTCTCATATACGTATGAGAGCACAAGCATTTGTGGCTGCAACTCATACTCAAGGGAGGCTCTTTAAGGAAATAAGGATTACTAAGAAATACTGACTTAGTCGAACACTGCAAAGTCGAGAGTGAAAAAGTGAGTTTCGACTAGCCACTAGCAGTTGCTAGCCATACAAGAACTGTAGTGCATACGTACTGAGCAAGCACGAAATCTAGCTCAAATGAGTGGGAGATTGGGAGAGTGGGAGTGGGAGATTTCAAATAGCAATTTCCATAGGGAACTGTTTAAATTAGACCAAGACCTAACAAATTTATTAAATTCAAACATACCGTCTCGCCAGCCTAAGCCTAGATAATTATGAAGCTAGAAGGAAAATTGAGTTGATTTAACTTGGTTGTTTTGGGTCCGATATTCCAAATTCAGATTGCAAGTTCTTTTAAAGGAGCCCAGCTGCGCAGCTCAACGTCCCACACAGCGTGAGCAATGGGCCTCTCCTTAGGTGGGACAACGATTGCTCCACCGTTCAGGCGTTCGTAGACGTAGGCTACTTCATGTGGAGGAAGCCTCTGACTACCTGGAGGAGGTCCCTGAATTCATAACATCAACACCGTAGTTGAAACGTAGTTGACACTTTGGCATAAGAACTGAGCAGAGTACAAATGGTGCGAGAAGACGTGGCTGCGGGGGCGCTTTTTTCCCCCACAGGGAAAACAGTTGAAGCTTTACCAAGCTGTCTCTTACTATGAAAAAAACCCTTGTCAAGTTGAGTCTCGACTGTACACACACATAACCCTTACTTGTGCACAGCTAACGCAAGGCCACGTCCCTGGTAGCCTTGGGGTCGTTTGGTGAGGAAAAGGGTTAAAAATATGCTGGCACAGCGAGCTCATTAACATGTATAGAGTTCCAAAAGTGAGCTAATGACGCACTGATGAGGACGAACAGACTCCGGAGGTTCATTCGGGCCCTCTGGGCAGAGGAGGACAATGGGTGAAAAAACGATGATAAAAGTGCCTTTGTTGTCACAGGGCTTTCAACACCGCCGCACGTCCCACATCCCCACTTCATTGGGCACAACTGCGAGCAAATCCTCTGAACGTGATTTCACCTCCAAACATACGTATACGGTGTCTCTGTGTGCCGAGTGACGCACGAGAGGGTGATCGATAAAGTTCTGTTACCTCATTGTACACTTGGTGTCGAAGATCTGCACGAACTCGCCTTGGTAACCGGGCACCGCCTGTCCCTTCAAGTAAAGGATGTTGTGCTCGTAGTTAATGCGCAAGATCGTCAGGCCTCTCATCCTGGGGAAACGGAGGTACGTGATGGATGTTGTTAACTGTCGCGGTGGACTTTTTTTTACTGCACAAAAAATAAAGGCTGCCTTCTGCAGTCTTTGGAAGGCCGCGTTCCATAATGCATTAATAACGGCAGGTCAGGCGAGATATCGAGGACACGGCAAGGCTCCAGGAGACGAGTGCAAGGCTCAATTCATGGTTAGTCAAAAATTTCTGCGCCAGTCACGCCATGGCGCAGTCACTTCTCCGCTAGGTAAGCAAGACTGGCTCTCCGTCCGGCGCATTCTACCACGCTAGGTGGACATGCGCCAGCAGAGAGGGATTTCTTGCGCCAACTGAAGTACATCCTTCAAGGCTGGATCAAGGCTGAATCTGTTCCTGCGCACTCTTTTTACAGCAAGACTCACTTTGAATCAATTCCACTCGAATGGAATGAAGAAATGATCATGGTTTTGGTCCTGCTGTCCAGACTGCGACAGCTGTCGTTTGGCACTACAAGACTGGAGGACTTGGAAACCATCACAAGAGAGGGGGAGTCAACTTTTTAAAACCATCCGACGACGTCTTGACGACCATTTGGCATTGGGCAATAAACCAAAGGTGCACTCAGGCAAAGGCCAAAATTTAATTCTTTGACGTAGCCTTCTTCGCATGTACTCATGTGGAGGCCTTTGGTAGACATTTAGCTCTTGAAACCACTACAACGTATTGGCCAAGATCTTGTGCCAAGGATGAGTACGATGAGCAGGAGCATCGGTGCTGCCAATACGCCAAAATACGAAATACAGTGAACCCTCCCTTCGAAACCTCCTGTAAACTGAGTCCACAAGTCTCAAGCGTAGAATTTTGAGCTTAATTCTTTGACATCAAAAGAAGTCACGACCAATCCAACCTTGGGTCAAGAGTTTCCCCATTGTTTTATTGACTGAAGCTTCCAAGAGGTCTATTTTTTCTCCAAATTTGGCATTACACTTCTCTTCTGCGCCCTGATCAAAGAATTGAAATGTTCAAAAGTTTCCGCAGGAAAACAGCACGAAAAAAAGTAAATCCGACAGGTTGGGAAGATTCTGCCCTACCTCAAGTCAAAATTTTGGTGCGTGAAGCGTTGGTTGCACTTCACCTGATGAACACATCAGTCTAATTTTAGGTCATCAATAGATGATTTAGTTCGGATCCTGGGCTCATGATGCCAGCAAACAGCTGTGGCAAGCATCCAGCTGTACATACATGCAGGGGTCACTGTACCATGTCAAGAGTTGAGGACAATATTGCCAATAAGAAGGGGGAGCAGAATTGAATAGTAAAGTGCACATATGCAAGGCAAGGACGAGACCTCAAAGTTTCAGTACGTTAGAGCCATGTCTTACACGGTGTCTTAAAAAAATGGATCGCCCACTTATTTTCCCGCCATACTTCTTGGAATGTCTAGTTTTCCCTCCATTCAAACTCAGTATGTTAAGCACCTCTGAGATAAGGCGAAAGCAAAAAGGGCCACATCTAGTTTAACGTGAATGCACAAGTTCAAGATTATCTTCATCGTTTCTCCCTCCGGTAGCGCAACAGGTGCAACTTTCAATTTACAAAGGTAAGACTAAAGCTTTGACATCCTCCATGACACTGAATAATCTGGAGCAAATAACTGAAAACAGTCAAGTCTCCGTCGAATGGATTTCGAGGTCAGCAGCAAAAACTCTGCTATAGCGAGAACTTCCATTACACCAGTAATTTCTGCTAAATCAAGATTTGACTGCAAAGTATCGATTATCCTCCTCCCTGGCTGCAGCATCTTCCTCAGGAAGCTGAACATGGCCTGGAGAGCCAACATCATGGACACAGTTAAGGGCAATCAGAACATTTGAACCCTCCGTACATGTCTTCTGTGAGTGACAATTTCCAACATAACGTACTGCCTACCAACGCTGGCTGACCGCCTTGTACGTACAGTCGAAATCGCAGGTAAGACAAGTTATCAGGTAGATTCATCAACCGAAGCATTACCAAATGCTATACAATGGATGCCATTTACAGTCACCGTTGGAGAACACGTCTTGCGTAGCTACGTACTAACATGCTTAATCATTGCCAAGTGCACAAATGCACAATTCCCCTTATGCAGCACATTTTGAGCAAGTTGGGTCCAACTTTCTCGTAAACTGGCATTTCCACGGTTTTGTTTGCCTCAGCCCTCTTGATCCACCATGGGCGAGTCCAAATGTGTGACCCCAGCAGGACAAATATCTGTCAGACATCACTTGCTCTGGTCCCCACCAGTGGCTGGAGGTGGGCAACTTGTTGAGGTCCATTGAAGCCCCTGAGAGGAGAGCATCTGAAGCCATGGCAACTCCTGCCAGGTCACACTCTCACTATCGTGAGTGAACACTTTTCTGCATATGCACGTGTATAATTCTACATGCATATTTGGTCCACTTCTATTCTTCACTTCCATCCCGTCACTTGCCATAAATGTAACCGAAATACTCCTATAATTGAAATGTCTATTTGGGGGCGGAAAATTGCTCATCAAGCAACGTTAAAACAAACAAAAGACCCTTCATTTCCCCACCTTTTTATGGCGTTATTCATCGAATGACCCAAATTTACCCTGGCAATTCTAATTTTACTCGCAGTTAGAAGAACCGAATTCAGGCCTCAGGCAGCAACATGATCGATCGTAACTTAGAAGGACAATTCTTGTCGCTTGTGCATTGGGTGGATGAAGCCTTGGTTCGAACAGCCATCGACTTATTAGCAACTCTAGAAAGTCAAAATGACTCTTACAATGGCAACAGGGTGACTTGAGCTGACTGACAATTTCAAGCGTTGGCACAGAAATTTTGCTGCCTGTGACCGGCGTCCACTGTACTTAGGAAGTAATCGGAGTCGTCAGCCTGTTTTAACTTTGGATAAGACAATTTAAGTTGGTACGAAAAAGAAAAATATGGAGTGGAAAATGACGCTTTTGTAGCACCTGGCGATTGTCATGACCACTCATTCAGACAGGAATTGCAGGTCATTGAGATGGAAGGCAAGAAAGGAGGAAAATGTGAGTGGGCATGAATGAGCGTTGAGCGTTTCAGTGTGATCATTACATTGACGTGCATTAGACTGGAATGATGGTGTTTGTTCTCATAACTTTTCATGTGCCTCAAGCGAACATAATTTTATCAATATGTCTGCTATACATTAGATTGACTACTAACTATTACAACACAAAACTGCTTGTGCGTCCACTAGAGTACTTCAGTACGTACTTAGCTGTCTCTGTTACACAGAGCTTCTTGTAATGTACGCGTCTTTTACAGTGTGTTTCTAATATGGATGGTTTGGTTAAGTTACGCGAGGTCCACTTGAGGCTCATGAGCACATTAAATTCTGAACAACGAGAATTCACACTCCGCGACAACACTGAGGGTGAAAAACTAATGACATAGATCGGCATGTTAACATGCATTAGGAGGGCTTAAAATGCCCAAAGCAAAGAAAGGTGTTGGTGTTGCACAATATCATATAGACTGTTATTCACCGTCAGCGCCATCCATATCTGACCTTGAGGATGTACATTGGTCATCAATGTCACAATCCTCCTCCTGCAGGTTGTTCATCTCCTCAGTGCATTCATCATGAAAAACTGTATCAATGATTTTTGATACATTCCAGCTTGGTCCTGCTTTGTTTTGATGGCTTCTGATCTCCTTCACTTATGTTGATAATGACGCTTTCACTATAGTGAAAATGTTTGGTGAGATAGAAAAGTGCTTTGTTGCCTGGTGCTTGACAATATCCATCACTTGGCAATGGTAAAGGCATGCCTGGTTCATCT
>JAAUXU010052713.1_pt1 | contig 25623 bp, 19 predicted proteins | sample 7278151 | NCBI WGS metagenome assembly JAAUXU01 (sample SAMN14350113, study PRJNA611818) | marine sediment metagenome | isolation source: surface marine sediment (1.8m) | place: French Polynesia: Moorea | collected 2018-08 | reverse complement strand
GCCGTCTTGTAGAGCTTCCACTTGGAGACGGAGAAGAAGTCGGCGGCCTTCCTAAATCCCATCTGCCTGGTCTGGATCATCTCGATAGCGTGCTCGAACGCCTCGTCCTCGCTCATCTTGGACCGGTCGATGCTGATGCGAGCGAACTCGAATCCGCCGCTGCCCGCGGCTGCAGCGGCGGCCGCGGCGGCCTTTAACCCACCGCCAGGGGACGCGGAATGGTGGTCTGGCGGGAATAAGCACAGATATCAGCATGCGCAGTATTGAGAATGTGTGTGTGCGTCTTTGATAGCGAAGGTAGAGAGAAATAAAATGCCTGAAAGGCGAAAAGAAAGGTGACAAGAAAAACACCATCGTCGTTGTCAAGGCTGTCAAGTCCACAGTCGTCGCTGTAAGGGAAATAGGTATGCGGATAGAGGCACGTAAGACAGTGAGTAACCACATTACAGGATATTTGTTGTTGTTGTATACATGTGTCAGAAAAGTGAGACTCCTCTTATGCCTGCAATAAAGCTATACGTGATATTAGCGTCGACACAGACATGAAGACTGAACACCGAGATTTCAGGAGCAAAAACTCCCCCAATTCCAGCTGAAAAGCACTGAGCGTTAGAAAGCGTTGTTTTCCTCACCTTGTTGTCCGTTCTTTGGCGTCCAGGAACCTGTGGCTCTTTATACTATAGCCTTAATAAAACAGCTTGATTATGTTTATGGGTGTATTTTTCAACATTACACAGATAAGCGACGACAAATGCCTCTTGTCTTTTCAGGTAATGCCTAGCAATGATTTGAAGCAAAGCAACACAGTGAGCGTCATGTGTAGTAGCACATCATGATGGCACATTGAGCTATCATTACATTCTATGCTCATGATTTTTGGTACAAGATAATACCGCTTGGGCAGGGGTCGTAGAGAGATCAATTTGGGCTTTGGTTGGCTTTCAAGCGAGGCAGCTTCTAAAGGTTTTGGTAACTTTCCGTACAGTATAATACTATGACGGGTGGCATGAGAAAAAACAAGGATTGCACAACCTCTTCTTCTTCTCTCTCGTACTCTTTCAGGAATATCATCTCTTCATATTGCACAAGATTAAAAGGAAAAAGTTGTTATTGCTTAAAAAGCAGGGTTCTTAAAGTTGCAATATGGATATTGAGTATTGGCAAAGTCACATCCTGGAGCATTTGGCTGGATGCAAACTTCATGAGGATTCACAATGCGTACGCGTATGTACAAAGCGTGAAATTAGCCTAGCTTGTAAATTACTTAGACGATTTAAGGCTCTTATTGACAATGTTTGGAAGCACTTGAAGACACCACAGGGAGATTACAACTTCTACCTAGCATTAATATCTGCAAACGTCACAAGCACGCACTCTTCGCACTCACTCTATCTACGTATGTATTTATACACGTGATAAAGCTGCTCTCCAGGGCTTGTCTTACAGTATGCCATGCGTAAAGCATTCAAATTCAGTTGGTATATTTTTTTTCATTTGGCATGAGAGGAAGTCACAAAACTTTTGCAGCTCGCAGGCAACCAAAGGTCACTTCTTTTTAGCTAAGTTTTTGTCAGACTGGGCAAGAGCAGCAGGAACTTGGCAATGTTTTAGTATGTTCAGTGTTGTTGTGTTACTTTTGTACACTTAAGCTGTTACTGATCCTAGGGTGGTAGGAGAACACAGCCCTCTCAAAGCCAATGCTTGGGTAACATGTCTGTCGTGTATCATAATGACGACGAAAGTCTTGGGCCGAAGGGAGAAGACCGAATTTTAGATTAAGAGGCAGAGATTTGGTCCATTTTCATGTCTTCTACGAGGAACTTAGTGGCAATAAATCTTTAAATGTCTGATAAAATCTTTTTAGAGAGCAGAGATCTCCCCTCCTGAGGATGACATTGGCAAGACGTCCAGGGGTTGACGTCCAGGAAGATCGTCATTTTCTTCAGGTTCCACTTCTTCTACGTGGTGATCCATATCACAAGGTGCAGAAGAGCCTTTCCCGGACGCTTCCTCCTCTTCTAAGGGTTCCTGCTCCGGATTATTGTTCTGCTCATCTTCTGTAGCAGCGACATCTTCATCTCCGTCCATGTCTTCTGCATCGCCATTATTGATGTCTTCATCATCCGGTGTAGATGTCAGTTGCATGATGCTGTTCTGTGTAGCACGCAACAAAAGCTCCTGAACTCTCATTTCTTGGTCCATGTGCTCGTCCTCGTCCTCCGCCATCTCTGAGGCGTTCATCTCTTGACGAGACATGTCTTCCAGGGACCCAACAGATGAAGTCACTGGAGATGATCGGCTTGGTGAAGGGATCAACAATCCTGGACTACTTTTGGCAGCCGCCATGGCAGCTGCAGTTGCATTAGTGACAGCTACCGAGGCCTCGTGGTCATCACCACCCTGCTGTTCGCGGTGGAGGTTGTTTATCAGCTCCCGCATCCTGGACCCATCTGGATGTGGGGGCTGGGGAAGTTGCTGAAGGCCATTATTGGCCGAGGCAGCAGCAGCTGCTGCTGCAACCATGTGCTCCTGTAGAAGGCTGTGAGGAAGGCCGGCATGTAGAAGTGCGGCGGGACCAAAAGTGGCTGCTGCCGCCGCTACTGCCCTGAGTTGGTCCTGATGCTGCTGTTGTGCTAGTCTAGCAGCCTTGGATGAAGCTTTCATGGATGTTTGCGGCAACTGTTTGGTCTTCTGCTGTTTTAGTTTCTCCTTGGGAGTCGATCGCGAATTGCCAATGGTGTTCAATGTATCATTTGCTGCTGGGGTCGTCTGTTTAAGCTGGTCCAGCTTCAAGCTTTTGCCATACTTTCCGCGCACGTACATGAGAAGTGAGTTGTATGGGATTCCAAAGATGCGCGAGGCCTGCGAGGTGGTCATGCGCTTGTTCCACACATTCTCAAGGGCTCTTGTCAGCTCATCATTGGTCCAAGAGCGTGGTGGTCCACCACGAGGGGCGCTGTGCTGCCCCTTGGAGTTCCGCCCGCCTACAAAGAGTCAACAGCCTAATGGAAGTGGCTACAAACAACGCCATTAAATGTGTTGTTCCTCTTGCCTTCTCTCCCTCTCTCTCTTCTTTACTTCTGATCTTTTTTTGGCCATGGTACGAGTGGTAGTCGGAACTTTCTTGTAGGACAGAGTAATTCAAGAACGTGTACCTGCATCTCTAACATAGGGAAATAAGAAGCAAGAAACCTGAAAATGAGACTGAACAAGAACTTTCAGAGTACGAAGAAGACCAACAATTTGCGCTGTGCTTAAAGCAGATTATACAGGTGGAATTCCGATAATGATCGGTAGGATCCATGAAGTCGACTGGGGGTTGAGGACGCGTGTTTGTACAATATGTTGAGTGTATGAATGCATGACTTATATAATAAAAGTTAGATGGGGAACAGTAAACAAGAGGGTGTATGACAGAGCTGGTCAAGGCAATCACAACAGCGGCGGCAAGAACACCAACCTCGGTGCCGTGGATGTGAGAAATAGCACAACAAACAAGACCGTTCAATCTGACGTTCATAACCTTAACGGCATAAACCTTTTGTAACACTACAGCAGCCTGTGCTGGCATACATTAGTGAAAAGCTTAATACTAAAGTATTCGTGTAGCATGGAAATTAAGATCAATGATACGTATGAAAGTAATGTTCTTAAGGAGCGCCCACACAATGCTGCTTAACTTCACTCGTGTGCAACACTGGCGGACGCACCTTAAGTGTACGTGCAGTACGTACATGTGTATGTGTGACAAACTGTAACATATAGTAGAGCCTTCAGTATGGAAGTCCATTACCAAAAAGAGAAAGATTAGAAGGAAGAAAGAATTAAAATCCAGGGTCACAGTCCAGACCAGTGGTGTGCAACCTACGGCTCCCGGACCCTCATATGCCAATGGGTTGCCCACCCCTGGTCCAGCTGCCTGCACTGGGTGTCCGCACTCGGAAACAGCTGTACGTGACTTATGCACATCAACACAATGTACCTGTGTAAGCTTAAGAGCATTTTCATAAAAGAGGAGGGAGAGAGAAAGGTGGAATCTCTGAAAAAGGTGACTTCATCACAAAATGCAACACGTACATCGAAATGTCACATGGCCTTAGAAGAAGCGCATTGAGGTCAGAGTCAGAACTTACCGGTGAAGGAATGAGTCGCTGGGGTGCCTGTCGGAGTGCTGGATGGTCTGCTCAGTCCAGCTGGAGGAGGGGGCGGTCCCTGAAGAGGCCCACTGTGGCCATTGCTAGTCGGAGCGCCGTCTCCAGCTAAGGATACAGCCGCAGCCGCGGCAGCGAGCATGTGCGGATGTCGACCGTGCATTCCGGCCGCCGCAGCCGCGGCGGCCGCAGCTGCTGCTGCGGAATGCGGAGGCAAATGCGGAGGCGGGGGTGGCGGCAATCCGGCCGAGACATGAGGTGGCGGCGGGAAATGCTGCAGTCCACCACCAGCAGCCATGAAGTTCAGCGCCTTAAAGGGGACCATGATGCGTTACACTCATGGATGTGTATTAAAAGGTGACAAACACACATACGAGCGGTACCTTAAGGTACAGTGTGTATCAACGCACGTATTGTGAGCCTTACCTGAAGTGCCTCCATCCTCGATTCATGCTCGTGGTGTCCCGCAGCCGCAGCGGCCGCAGCAAAATGTGACGCGGCTTTGTGCAGGAACTCGCCGCCCCCGTCGGCCGCAGCCGCTGCTGCATTAGCGACAGTTCCAGGGACTTTCGCTGGAGAGTGGTCGGCTGACGTTGGACGTGGCTCCTCAAGCAGAGACTCCGTCTTGACCAAGTTGATGGCCGGCGATGAGCTCGGCCGCTTCAGGCTGAGGTTCTCGGGTGTTGCCGATGGCTCCATAGCACCATTAGTCGGCGGACTCTTTCTGAATGGACTCATAAGGCCGTTCCCAGATGGAGCGTGGGTGCCATGATGAGGCGGGGAATCGACCGAGACCGCGGTGGAGGGTTTTGTGAGGTCCAATGAGGCATTTCCGATGGAATCACCACTGCGACGGCGTGGCCTTGCCTGCGCGGACCAGAATGCGTGAGAAGCTTGTCCAAGAAGTTGTTCAAGAATTGATTCCAAGTGACAAACCTGCTTCCTTCTGGGTCCGCTCCCCGGAGGTCCAGGACTCCTCTGACGTTCCATGGCTCCAGATGAAGCCGCGACTCGCTCTTCACTGTGGTTTGTCAGAGACATAGGACTAAATCAAGAAGAAAAAGAATTATGCACTAAAATGTGGATGCTTTTGTATGCTGCTAGTAGATGCAGCATCAACTGTAGCTATATGTACGTAGAATGAGTTCTCACTGCCTTACCTGGACTGGCTGGAGTGGCTCTGCATGTGCCGCTCCCCATAGGAGGATGAAGGTGGGTAGCGCCCTTGATCCATGTTGTGATCGTGGTGGTTGGTGGAGGACGTGAGTCCCCGCACCTTCAGCGATTCAGCGGCGCGCACCAGGCTGGACAGCTGCACCTCGGGCACCGAGGTCTCACCGCGGTACATGAAGTCGATGATACACTGAGCCTCCCAGCCGCGGACGTCTTTGAGCACGACGATGGGGTGTTTGCACGGATTTTCCGTGAAGATCTTGGCAAAATAAGGGCTACCGAGGAGGGGTCAAGAGTTAGGTAAGTACGCACCTAACAAGTACCAGGACATTCTTCATCCCGCAGTGCTTACTCACCTGCACGCAGAGAGCACGACCTTGTGCGCCTTGAGGCTGTTGTCCTCGCAGACGAGGGTGCAGTCTACGAGAGCGCCGTTCTGCAGGAGCGCGTCGAACGCCGTCACGACGTGGCTCTGGTGATTGTTCCACCGTAAGGAATAATGCTGGCCGCCCGGCGGCAGTGACCCGGCGGCCGCTGTGGCCGCGGACGGCGGCAGCGGCGCCTGCGGCTGTGGCGAAGACGCCGACATAACTCCCTCACTCGCACAAGATGCCGTCAGGCTGCAAGGTGCAAGAGAAGAGAAAAAAATGAAAGAATGCGAGACAAAAGTTTACGAAAGCGCAGTGGAAAACATTGGCGCGACCGAATATGGCCCAGTGGGGGTGAGACTGATTCTCAACCTGTGTGTACCGGTCTGTTTAGTCGCCTCGCCTCGATCGGACGCCACAGACAGTTGATGCGGCTGTAAAAGATGCCCTGGATTTCCTCCTGGATGCGTTTGGTGCTCTCGCCCACACAAGAGACGTCAGTTTTCTCCCCCTTCCCGGCGAGATCATTTAGTGTCTCGATCAAATTTCGGCAACAGCGCGAAAGAATTGACTGACGTTGCAGGATTCAAGGATGAATTTAGGAGAAAATTGATTCACTCGTGTGATTTTGAAGCATCAGCTCATCATTTTGCACACCATTGTGCTAAACGAGTTATGGCCGAACACAGTTTGCACATCAGACTGTTCATATGTTTGCCACGCACTTGGTCTACCTCTGTGTGTGAGCGACATTTTGTGGCGGCCTTTGTGTGTGTGTGTGTGTGTGTGTGTGCGTGCGTGTGTGTGTGGTGAGCGCGCGTGTGTGCTACATGCAAAATGCCAACCATCGTGTCTCTCCGATCCCTCTCTTTCCAGACTGTTGCGTTGCTCCTCTTTTTTCTCAGAACTGATGCACACGTAAGGAATACCGGGTGGTTCAGAAGAAGAGGAACTGCGTAAGTCTTTCTGAGTGGGTGGAGAAGAGGAAAGAACATCGAGAGACTCTCTATCTCCTCCCCTAACGTCGCAAATTCACCCTGTACGTAGCCAAAATTTTGAAAACACACACGAGCGCGCGCAATATTCGTCGACGTCGGTTTGGCGCAATTCTTTCTTCTCACACGAAAAATAGGCGGGGAGAAAAGCCCCCGAGGGCCTCGTCCTCTCTCTCCAGTCGTCTGCTGGTAGTTAGGGTGGGCAGCAACGTTAGCGTGTGTGTAGACGTGTACGTGCTTGAGTTGGGGAGGGAGGGTGAGCTGTGCTTCCTCTCACAGGATGCATGAACGCTCCGAGAGTCAACGTTGTACCGAGTGGTAGCAGCAATAGCGTGTGAGAGATCTCTGGCAAAGGTTAGGAGGATTCGTGCAGACAAAAGTGCTACACTTACTCGCTGGGACCTCCAGCTCACGTGTGCACAAGTACAGCACGCGCATGCATGCAAGTACATAACACGCGAGTTACAGGGTGTCTCCAAGACCGTATGTATGCACGTGTGCGCGCGTGCACCACGGACTCACACGTCCGGCCAACGCGCAGCCAACGCGCACTAATTCGGCAATGTGCATACGGCGGCAGGCAAAGCATTGAGGGACTTTATGGCTCTTTTAGAAGCCTCTTTTGCTCCTCCACTCAGGTAGGACGGAACAGAAGAACACGCTGCTCACTCACACAAAGAGATACGACGACGTATGAGTGTGTATGTACGTACCTGGTGCATGTGTGTATCCAGTGCTGAGCAGAAGCTCAGACACGACTGCCAAAAGCCAAAAAGTTGCCTTCATTTAACCCCAAGTTGCCTACGTCAAGCTGCCCTTGGCATCTTTTATTCCAACGGAATTTAACGAATTATCTCTCCTCTCCTCCTCCCCCCTCTTGTCTCTCACATGCCCTCGTTTCGCGGACAAAAAACAGAGTAGAAGGCAAAAAAGAAGTCAGTAAAACCGTTGGCTTGACCTTCCAAAAAGGCAACAGCAGGACCATACATGTGAGGGACTCCGGCAGCAGGGACAGCCTGAATAGGGGCGAACTGAGGCAGGAAACAACACCTCAGCCTCGAGTGCGTGAGTGCGGTACTGCACGTACTACGAGTAGGTTAAGGGTAGGAGGAGGAGGAGCTATTCAGCGCAGTTGAAGAAGATTGGAGTCAGGAGGAGAGGGGTCATCAAGTCCCTTTTTTGGCGGGAATTGCAGGTGTCTGTCTTCTTTGGCACCACCTGACTGCCCGAAATTTTTAGGAACAAACGAAGTGTGTGCGTGTGTGCGTAGCTGAGAGAGAGACAGAGAGAAGTACAGGTATGTCAGTTCAGTACAACCAGGTATAATGAGGTCTTTCGCTTGATTACACACACTTTTTTTTTGCGTTTTGCCGCTTTTTCAGCCTCTGTCAATGATAGCGTTCGTTCCCTCTGTCCAGCCTTGACCTCTTAACACGCATTCACGCCGAATTACGAATATTGGAAACGACCGCGATTGTCTGCGAACTCATCTTCTTCGCCCCCGCGTGCTCGTGCGTGTGGCTCCGCCGGCAGCAGCCACGGGCGTGGCGGCTGCGGCGGCGTCGTTGTGTGCGTGTCAGGCTGTGTACTGCATCTAGAACGACACCACCACTGTACTGTGGGTACTCTACCGTACGTACAATACTACCTGCTAAAGGACAACAGGAGAGACGCGTCTGCCCCGAGGGTAATAGGACAGTCAGGACAGGTCAAGGGTTTGGGACTGGACGACCAGCGAGCAACAGCCAATCAATTTCGAAATGCGGAGCTTTATTGAGCAGGAATAAGTACCATAAACGCAGCTCGTATATATAGGACAGGATCCAGTGCACGTTTCGGTCCCAACACAAGTACCCTCCCTTCTGTCTCTGAATTGTGGGTCACGACGTTGTGGAACAGTCGATTCTCGTCTCAATGACTTCTGCTATCTGACTTGAGCTTGAAAGTCTCAAGAGGTGATGCCAGAGTTGATGGCGTGTTCACAACGCCCCGACCAAATTACATACCGGTACTGCAGGCGGAAATTCCACTACAGAATGCGTGTGGTGCCTTCAGAGTGAATGAACCCTACAAGTACAAGTACTGCAAAAAGGAAAAAAAAAAGAGAACCACGACTTGAACGCATTTGTAACGTTCCCTTTGCTCTGATTCGCAGTGATTGCGACTGCGCATGCGATTCAGCGCGCCAGCACCCGGGCCTTTGGCAGCTCCGTTGCGGTTCCAACCTGAGGACGCATCGTTTGCCTGCCCTCGACCAGAAAAATAATCATTTTCACGGTGTTGTTGCAATAGCAGAGGTGGGGGTCATCACGAGCCAATGATTTCTGAATTGCGTTTCGAAACAACGTTCGAGCAGATCGATAGAGCCGCAGCAGCCATCGCTGTGCAACAATCTGCGCCGCCAGAGTGAGGAAAAAAGGATGCTAAAGTTAGGCAAGGAGAACTCTTATGGATGAGAGCAGCATCAGGATGCGTGGAAACCGCGCTCGTATCAGTGTGAAAGTTGTCCGATAAAGGAGTTACACCAACACGAGCGAAACAGTCCTTCCCCCCCCCCCTTTAAAAAAATATCAGCCCCCTGGGCAAAGGACGCTTTCACATCTTCACCTTCTTCAGGACAACGAACTCTTCTTATTTTTGCCTTGGAGGGATCGAGCAAGTTTCCACTTTCTTCAACACACGCGCACGCGCGCACGCACGCACGCACTCACGCACGCACGCACGCACGCACGCACGGCGTGTGCACAACTTTTTCTTTTCGTACCCCCCTGATGGTGCACTCTTCGAGAGGCTACGCACGCACAGGCTCGGTTTAGGCCAAACTTTCACCTCCTTCTTCTCCTTTTCTCTATACAAGTAGTTGTATGTGTGTGTGTGTGTGTGTGTGTGTGTGTGTGTGGCTGCGTGCTGATTGCCTAAGACCGTGCCTGCGTGTGTGCGTGTGCCTGTGCGTGCGTGTGTGTGTGCGCGCGAGCACGCTAAGACATCTTGTAGCGAAGGGCCTCTGTGTTACTGCCTGTTGCCAAACTTTCACTTTTTCCTTGCTGTGCGCGCGGGTGTGCCTGTGAAGGTGTACAAGTGTGTGAGCGTGCGCATATCGTGTCACACGCACGCACGCACGCTCGTGCACACGCAAGCACACATCCCTTTGACACGATCGCTTGCTCCTCTTAGATGTGTGTTACCTTAGTGTCTACTAAAGAACGTTATAGAAAATCAATGTTGGCACCCAAGAGTTCGTACGTTAAGTACTTAAAGTAGCTGTGCAGCTACGTCGTAGAAGTCATGAGTAGGCTACACCACGTACACGGCCACCCTGATGACAGGTAGAGAGCCGAGTGTAACAAATAATGCCAGCATCAAAGTCACCGTGGGTATTTGCCTCCTGAATGCTGATGCAGAACAAGTACGTGAGCGTGATGAGACGTTGCTTTTTAAGACCAGAGCATCATTGTCAACTGACCTGATTCGCTAGCTGTGTTGTCCCCCTTGTAGGCAGCGTCACTTTCCAAAGTTGTGCATCACTCTTCCCCGGGACCAGGATGACGGAGAACACGGTAGCGGCCAAGTGTCGTCGTTGTCAAGTCGACTGAACCCTGATGATGTTGTGGTCGTTGTGGCGTTGACGTGAGTCGATGTCACGATGAGCTGAATTTCCAGATACTGACAGGTCGCCTCTTTTCCGTCACAAGCAAACAATAAGAGTCACACAGTACGAGGAGTCCGTGTATAAAGTGTTTATGGTTAACATGTAAGAAACGAAGCGTTGAGATCACCACGTTTTGAGAGTGCGATGGTGACTGAAGAAGAAAGGAAAGGAAAAGGAGAGTTAGTTAGGGTGCCAGAGCGGTGGCCGCGGCCGCGGCGGTGGCGGCAGCAGCAACGTGTGTGCGTGCTCATACATACACGCACATACAGGGGTAAGGTGAAGAGAGACAGGGACGATAGACGAAGAAAGACAGGAGAGAGACAGAATAGCGGCAGCAGCAGCGGCACCACCACCACAACCACCACCACCAATGGGACCATTGTGAAGAGCAGCAGCAGCGGCAGCAGGAGCAGCAACGTATGCGCACACTCACACGCAGGTTGCTCATACATCCACACAGCAGAAGGCAAAGAGAGGGAGAGAGCGAACAGACAGCGGACGGACAACGACGGACCGACGGAGGATAGCGGCTGGAAGCAGCAGCAGCCAGCAGCCGCGGCAGCAATAGGCCTGTTGGTCGAGAGTCACCTGTTAATGCTCTGCACGCGCGCACGCAGGACAAAAGATCACCTGTGCGCCGCGCTTTTCAGCAGTCGCTCGCCGGTCATCCACATGTTCGCCTCTCTCTCGCTCTCGTTGGAGCTCGCTCGCTCGCTCGCTCGCCCGCTCGCTCTCCACCGATCTCCGCGGCAATGGCAGCGGCTGGTGCGGCTGCGGCGACTACGACGGCTGCGACTGCGATGGCGAAGACTGCGGCGACGACGACGGCCACTGCCACGGCGGCGGCGGCGCCGGCGGCGCCGGCGCTGGGGTCGGTACCGAATGTGTATGAGCAACCTAGTATGTGCGCGTTGCTGCTGTTACAGGACAGAAGGCAAGAAGATCGTAAAGGGCGCCGTTCACAGGATAGCGTGAATCCAAAAGGTGCGCGCCAACAGAAGAAAAAGTAACTCGCTTTATTGTTTGTCTGCTACACACTGTAGAACGTGCGTGTTCTCTACATAGCTGTTGAGCCAATTGGTGTTTGCCGCAAGGAAAGAGAGAGAGGTTACTAGACAAAGGTTAAGATTTCTCTCTCCTGCTTTAGTGAGAGTAGAGATACCCTAAGGGGTTATTTTCCTATGATCGTAGGAGCGTCTTCTTTCCTTGGGAAAGACTCCTCTTCAGACCCGTGTATATTCGCACATCTATGAGTTACAAAAGAGCAACAATGATGACCAGACTTACGCGAGACCAACGAAACCGCATTCCTACACATCCACAAGTGTTCGCTAAGTATAAAATCCTCGTAAGTGCGAACATAATTGTTTGCACACATGGGACGCGTCAGTGCCTCTAAGCGAGCTCACCTCTGCGATGTCATATGCGTACGTCATTGGACGTACGTGAGGTGTGCACGAACGACACGAGGTGGGGAAAGGAGGACGGTGCGCTGCACACGTCGGTTCTATCCGCACCTCTTCTGTGACCGCTGGACCAATTTGGATAAATTTGACGTACATAGAGACGGGGCCAACGAAAGAGGGGGGGGGATCAAAATCATCACCACCCGTCCTGTTAACAATGGGCGGAGCGCGAAAAGGGTTTACTTCGCAAAACCTGATCTTTGGGGCTAAGTGGTCCTTGGTCCTGACGGGGTCCCCGTCCCCGGGGGGACGCCCGATGCAGACGGGGTTGACCCGAAGGGCTGACTACCTTTTTTTTATTATTAACCTTACAGGTCGTAAACTGCTCACTCCTCTCTGGGGTTCCCCGGAGAGGGAGGACCCCCTGGAGGGGGTGGGGCTACCCGCTGCAGGCGGGGTCACTTGGGAGAGGTCATGCCAGCCCCTGCAACGAACAAGTAGGTATGCCAGCAGTGCTGGCCGATCAAGATGCTCTCCGTGTGCGTCGTCCTGTTCAGCAGAACGTGCGAGTGCATTGGACTGCCAGATTCCACCGTCCATCCGTGCTGTACTGTCAAATTCTACCACTCGTCCGCTAATGGCTGAGTGAGGTGAAATTGCGTTTGAAACAGAAGTGATGTTTTTTTTTTCTCTCTCTCTCTTAGAAAACGAGTTGTTTGTGTGCTGGGCAGCAAACAAACCCAAAGGTTTTTCCACCTGTGAGCTCTGCTGATGCATCTCTCGCTCTCGCTCTCCAGCCAGGTCTTGCCCGCGTGGCTGCCGTCGTCGATGCGCGCGCGCACGCAGGAGAAAGTTGATCATTCTTCTCTCTCCTTAACTTTCACCCAGCGAGCGTCAGGTCTTTTAAAACGTGAGCGCGCGCGCGCGCGTGTGTGTGTGTGTGGACTGCGTTGCGTGAGCGTGTGCGTGCACACAGCAGCGCGTGCGTGCGTGCGTGAGTGCGTGCGTGGTTCGAAGAAAGTAACGTTGGCGTCTTTGTCTGATCTGACGCCCTTTTTCCAGCGTGCACAGTCACAGTCGCCCCTCTTGTGCGCGCGCGCGCACGCAGTTGCTAGCTTGTTGATTGTGAAACGCTCGGGCCGAAAAGCGACGAACGAACGACCATTTTTTGCTCTCTTCTCTTTCTCAAACCCCCGCGTGCATGCGTGTGTCGTGTGTGTGCGTGCGTGCGTGTGTGCGCACGTACGAACGAACGAACGTATGTATGTGCGCCAAGCCTGCTTGTGTGTGCGTGTGTGTGGGTCCCGCATGCAAGCCAGCTCCATCTAAGACCATGCGCGCACGAGTGTGCAATAGGTAAAGCTGGTAACTTTCGGTGTGAGAAAAAATAGTCCTTAGAATAGAAAATCTGGAATGCCAGCTTGAGTTCGGAGCGGCGAAAAGAAAGATTTCCTTCACGGAGTCCAACATAAGCTGGTCAATCTCGCTGGTGGCGTTGCTCAGAAAGTGGCGCCTCCTTCTAATCAAGCAAAAGCCATCACTTGTTTTTGTTTTTCAATGAGGAGAAGAAAGAATTAATGCTCATTGATGATGTTGTTTTTGTTTTGAGCATGTCTTGCTTGTTCAGTCTGTGCGCAAAACCACAAACGACTGTATCCAACCGGTGCGCGGCTGGGGACGAGGGAGGCAGGTACGTCAGGTACGTCACTGCAGCCTGGCAACAAACAGTCGACTTCACGGACGTGTGCCCAGAGGACCTCTTCCCAGCTATTATACGAGTAAAATGAAATTGTATTCCTCCGACCGAGGAGTTGATGCGAGCAGTACCGTGTCTACCTACAAGAGCGTGCTGTACGTTGTTCTCAGACGTGTCATTCGGACCAAGCGGGTAAACTGCTGCTCATACGTACCTTCAGCGTAGTTCATGATGTACAGAACAGTATATTTCACTCTGCATGCACGACAATGGGGACATACAGGCAACAACAACAGGCACATACAGACGGACCGACCGACCGACCGACCGACAGACAGACAGACTGACACATTTATGTCAAGAGTCACTTTGGACGATATTCACCACTGAACAAGGAGGCGCTGCTGGGCAGCAGCAAACAGCCAACGGGAATACGTGTTCTTAAGGAAGGAAACTGGGTCGGCGTCACTGCAACTCGAGGTTGCGTGAGGCACAGATGAAACCTTCCTGTTAAGGAGACGCGAGCATCATCTGTCATACGCACTCAGGTGCAAAAGTGAAGCGTCCTCTAGAGAATTAGCAGAAGTCGAGGGTTAGAAGCAGCGGTTAAAAACTCTAGTAAAACGCTTGATGTAAGCATATGCTGCTCATTCTCTGCAACGACTGAACATGCTTACGTGGATAACGTTTTAAAAATGACTGAAAAAAAAAATGTATCTTTCTAAACGACACAATCTCTACACCGGTGCCAAGCTTGCGGCCTGAGCTTAGAAGTCCAAGTTATTCACTTCTGGACATAATTGCGTATTTAAAGCAGCGCTCGCTAGCGGTTTTGTCTATGCAGCGCTTGTGCTCTGACCTGACATGAAAAAACCGTAACTCTCTTAATACAGCAGCTACGAAGACTCTTTTTTTACACTGTTGCAAGGCTTGAGATCTCAGTAGTTTCATTCATTCACTTTGGGACAAAATTGCATCTCAAAGGTGGGACCCAACGAATTGCTACACTAAGCTAGGGGCCGCTCACCTCAGGAACATTCGTAGTCCTCGACTAGCAATGCCTGTGAATCATAGTAACACTTTGAAATGAAAAAAATATCCTTCTCAAGTAACCAGACTTAATAAGTGGGCTGGTGACAATACCATTGCTTGGCTGAGTAGGCCTAGCTCTCAGTGCTGATGTCGCTGGACCGTCCCGTTGGTAAGCACTTGAGCAGCAGGAGTTTGGTAAGTGATGGCACCCGGTCTGGTACTCCCGCGGCACTAGTACTTAGGAACAGGATTCGACTGAACTATGCTTCTGTCCACCAAGGAGGTTCCAGCAGACTGAGCAGTGTAGCTTAGAGCAGCCAGATCCACTGAATTGCTGGCTCCAATTATCCAATTGATGCTTCAGCCTCTCCTCTCCTCGCTGCACCCTTCCTATAATAAGAGAGTAGGAAGAAGAGGAAGCGAATCTCTGCTGCTTCCTCATGTGTTTAGAGCTATGTTGGAGGTCCCAGCTAGCTAGACAGCATGTCTGGAACTACGTAGTCGACGCCACGACTGCTGTGCGGTGACAGAGAGAACCTAAGGAACGCTCAAAAGTGTACGGACACAGCTCACTGTAAATGATGACCAGAGGGACAAGGCGAACGAACGTTTTGAGCGCAAATGTTCAGCGTGAACGCAGTGTGACGAACGTGCGAGTGGGAGGCCTCCATTGACGTTGTCAACCTGTTGCTCTACAATACGAGCTTTTTGATTGAATGTGCAAGTCTTGAGTAAAACCGTTCGATAAGTGATGTCTGCTGAGGGCCAGGGTAGCCGACAGAGAAGACTTTTAGTATGTGTAGTTTCATTTTATGTTCGTCTGCTATTAACTTAACCAAGCAGAGTTCGTATGCATGGGACCTTTTTTTTACGACTCGACCGGTGTATGATAACTGCACTTGGTCTTCTGAGACTAAGTGCTATCTCTCTGCGCTATGCATGTCTCTTGGCTTCACTCGGCGTCCCTTCCACTTAGAACTCGACCTCACCAAGTCGAGTGCGTGCAACAAGGTGCGCGCCTCATTCACCCGCTGTCACGGGTCCAAGTAGCGTCCCTGGGACTTGTCATGCACACTTTGAGCATGTTTGGTCATTGTCTTCGCCGTCGCCATGACCAGTCAAGTTAGCCTGGGCTGGACGGATCTCACTTTTCACATCCTACTTTGCTCTAGGACGATGAGACAGATCAAGATCAAAAAGGCAAGTTGTCGCTTACTGTTGGCCACAAGTGATGCCGACAGCACCCAGACATTCTCTTGTAGCCACAGGTGCATGCAATTGGGGAAGATATTGACTCATGCATAGGACTTAAGTGAAACACAACTTGTGTATGAGTACAGGTGTACAGCAGTCACACCTAGCCTGTGCAGCACGTTATGACGGTTGCCATAGAACACGGGTACTGGATATATGACTGATGAGGAAAGGGACTTCCATTTATTGTACTTGAATAACACCTCAGCAACAATCAAAAGTTGTAAACTGCGGACACACACATACGTAGGAGAAAAAAAAGACACTTAAATTTTGGATCAGTCAGTAGTTCTCAATCAGTTTTAAAGTCGTAACAGAAATGAGTAATTCTTTTCTTTGTCTTCCGCCCGTTGAAGTGAGATCTCCGTGTCAGCGAGCAGCGCACAGACACTGGAAAAGCAAAGTCCAGTACCTGTTGCAATACTCAGTGTCGCGGAGTCAGTGCACTGGGTTGATCGAGCAAGTGAGTGTTTCCACCAAGCTTCCACTGGAGAATGACCGTCGTCGTCGGTGTCTGATCGGGAACTGAATGCCACACAGATCCTCTCTCCTTGGGGGCTTTCGCCCTCTCGCCAACGTACACGCACCTTTTACATACTGCAGATACGTACATGTGCTCTCGCTGTCTCTCTCGCGCTCTCGACAGCCAATATCGGTAGCACACGCGGCGAAACACGCACGCGCTCTCGCTCTCTCGCCCCAGGTGCGTGTGCTTCACCAGGAGCAGTAGGAGGGACTTACCTACACAGGAGGGATGCTACATGTGTGACGCGTACAGGAACAAGCCTTGCACACCCAGCAGGTGCAGGCAAAAAAGGCTCTCTTTTTTTTTCCCTGGCCATAATAACTCCTACCTGTGGATGCTGCAAAAACAGTACATACTCGTACAGTACTGTGCGGGTACAGCGGTGAACTAGCGTATGCAGTACCTGCCTCTGTCGCAACTGACCCTGTGCTGACACATAATGCACTCCTGCTTCGAGGGCACGTACAGTGAGCGGAAAAATGAAAGAAACTCATGAGCTTGAAGTCCTATATGAAAAACTGGCCCGAACCAGGGCGCGCTCTCCACCAAGTACAGCCTTGGGTTGCCTTTTTTGTTCTTACCCTGGATCTGCGCGGGCAGCTGCGACACGGGGACGGCCGGTAGTGAACTCTCATCCACTTTTTCGTCGCTGACATCCCTTGAGCGCTTACAGCTGGACCGGCAGAATAGACGTGGCAGCCTCGTGCGTGACACACTTGTTGCTGCAAATTTACGTGCGAGTTGCCAGTGAAAAGCCACTCTCATTCATCCCCTCCTCTGCAACAGATTTCTATCGCCTTCTCTCTATAAGCCATGCGGATTTCCTCTCACTCTCCACGTAGTTACAGAAATGATTCATTCTCACTTCATGAGCTCACACTCGGTACTTCCTATGTACATACGATACGTATGGAGAGCCGAAGGAAGTCCCCAATAACCGATCGTCGTCACGCACAGGTGGAAAAGAAACGGTCTCTCTCTGTCTGCTGTTGTCGGCTCTCTCGGTGTTGCTTTTGCTGCTGTTGCTGTTGCTGTTGCTTTTGCTGCTGCTGCTGCTGCTGCTGTAGAAATATATTGACACCTAACTGTGCAAGCACGCGTGCAAGCAGAAGCACACGCATATAAAAAGCTGGAGGGAAGGGAGGGTAACAGGTGGGATGAAAATGCAACACCAGGGGAAGCAAAGCCCTTGCTGTGCCACGTACGATGCAAAACTTGCAAAGAGAAAGCAAAATTTTCACTTCACGTGCAAAAAAATGGCGAGAACAGCAACAATGGAGGGATTTTTTTTACATCCAGACTTGCTCGTATGGGATAATTGTTTAATGACGTTAATTTGGGACGTGGATGTGCATAGAGACGAATGGGAACTTGTAGGAAAAGGATTAGAATTCAAGTTCTGGGCAAAATACTAATATTGGAGACTTTCAAACTTCTGCTCACTCGATGTGCAGATATGTAAGGCATCTGCTATGCAATGTGCTTGCGCGAAACTAGGTATACAAGCAATGAACATCTCATTTGTGTAAGTAGGTACATAAGATATCGATTATATGATCTACACGCACGTGCGGTTGGAGCACACACAGTCAAGCCTCAAAGTCGCGAACCTCAAAGTTTGGATAAATCTCAAAGCTATGATAGTTTAATTGTTGGCCAAACTTTATTATTATTCCCCCCAAAAATCATGTCTCAAACTTATGATATACATGCATACTTGCAGCTGACCGATCAGTATGATAACTTCCGGTGTTTTTTTTTCAGGACTACATGTAGTTAAAAGCCGCCGATATCTAGATTTCACCAGGTTCTGCCTGTACAGATCATAATGCTAGACTTCCTAGTGCGTTCTCCCTTCTGCTAAGGTTTCACCACCATTGGTGCTGGCAGCTGCTCCTTTACCCTTAGGTTCACCCAAAGCCATCTACCCTCAATTCGATGCTATGGAGTATTTCCGTACACAGAACGTGCTGCAATCGATCGATGCAAGAGATCATACAGCGATTTTTCGGGAAGGAAGCAGGTGAAACAATGAAACGGTCGTTGCGATACGATCCGTTATATTCAAAAAGTTGCCACAGACTCCTCCAAGCTTTACTCATTCCTTTTATGAGTAGGGATTCATTTGGATAATGCTGAACACGAAAGTCTCATTTTGGAAACAGCCACACAGGACCGCAGTACATATGTCGTGACTACACAGAGCAGGCAGAGGTGTGCAGCTAAGTTGATCTTTTATGAGAAACACTTGTGTTGGCAATAAAATGGACACCTTTTCCTCTTACCTCCTCCTGCCGCCAGCAAGAAAAGAGAGAGAATAATGACGAACACAGAATACCAAATACTGCGATAAGAAAGCCTTGATTGGCACCGCAAGACTGAGGCTGGCAGTGGCAACTCTCCAAGCCCCGCAAGACTGTGGACTGGACTCCATGCGTACGGGCAGGGGAGAGAGCGAAAAATACCCATGTGTTGCTCAGATTGAAGGGTGAAAGTCCCGAAAAGGCTTAAAGACTTACTTAAAACGCTCTGCCTGAACGAAAAACCCACAAAAATGTGCTATTAACTCTCGCACTGATAAGAATCAATTGAATTTTTAGCCACGTGTGCACGTTTTTACGATTTCAACAAATGGAGACACATGCGAAGCACTAGCTAATTGTCACTGTAAGCATGCCCAGAGCCTCAACAACTGGTCCAGGTCGTCACGTTCATAATTTGTGTTTGTGCCCGCGCTGCGACTACTTTATCACGTTCAAGTACATACACACGTTCTCCATCTGCCTGCGCGAAACAGTTAGTACTCTTGTTTACATATTCTGCGCCCAGGGAAGGATTACAAGTGTGTGGTGACGAGCAGGAACACCGAGCTCTGCACTTAGTCCCTGCAGCCACAAAAGCGATGCATTTACCTACTTGATTTTCAATCACTACATGGGCTCGTGCGTGTACACCAAGATAGTGCGTAGTCGGCGGGGGACGAACAGGTCACTTTACAGCAGCGTCATTTTGCGAGCACAAATATCACTTTACCTCTGACGGGGACCTCCGCAAAGCGTGGTGGACGTTGCAGGAGCAGCAGACTTTTCTGCCCGCGCTTTTTTCGCGACCGATATGACGAGCGAAGGCTTACGTGAAGGATCACTCTCTCACTCACTATAACGGTCACAAAAGGAGCGACGGCCGAGCCAACTTTCTTCTCCATCGTCGAAGACTTGAGCGAGTCCGCGGGGCAGAGAGCCCGGGTGACAGCAAAGCTCCATCTGCCACCCAAGGCAGTCGAGACCCGAATGTGGCTTCAGCTGCGGGGGGATTTTAACGCTGTCTCGTCTCACCTGTGTTAGAACAATACTCAACGCCATGGCTAGGAAAAAAAAAAGTTGATCATTGCGTGGAGTTAAAAGGAAGATGCGGGGGGTGGGAGGGGTGAGTGGGGGTAGAAGAAGCAAAAGGTTTGCTCTTGAAGCTCAGTGATCCTTGTAGACGTAGATTACAGAGACACAGATAGCTTCTAAAGGCTGTAAAGGCCGAATTCAAATGGGAAAGATGAATCTCGGCACGCAAGCCGCTCATCCTTCACTCACCTGTTGAATTCTCGCAAGACTTTTGTCGTCGATCTAGGGACGACTCTCATGCACGCACGACCAGCTGAAAACTGAGGAGAAAAGGTGTTGCATGCTTTGGTTTTAAATCATTCTGCGGCGAATTTTTCCAATTGGCGCCGGCCTCAATGACGAGACACCTGAACCGATAGATGAAAAGGTGCGCAAAGGAGGGGGGGGGTCACAGGATGACTAATCTGTCGTCCTAGAAATGGTTCTTCGCGTGTCCGTCTGTATTATTAGAACGCCCTCTCACCCAGGGTTGGGCTAAATGATCAAACTTGTACTCGTCAAAATCTTTGTTTCTTCAGCATTCCCGAAGCCTCCGCGATGTCCGCAGTGCAGTCGATCGTTGCACGCCTGCGGGTGGTGACCTAACAAAAGTGGAAAGGGGTCCACGAGATGACGATTTTGAGGGCCTCTTGGGACATGACCGACTTAAACGATTCGACCACTTCTGGTCAACATGGGTTACGACGTGCCAATCAAAAGTAGGCCTTGGTTGGAATTGTAAGGTGATCTCGGTCCTCTGTTGCTATGAAGGACCTTGACGAAAGACAAGACCACAGCATGGCTGGACAGTTCACAGTTCAACACCCGTTGAGGTGGGTTTTGAAGACGCCAACAGCTCACGAGACCATTCAAAGATGGAAAAAGGATGTCCCAATTGAGAGAAGGCCTGGACAAGTACCGAGTTCGCCTGAGGCTAGAGGAATTTACATCAGTTGATTGCCAAGAACTACGTCAGTCACTTGAGATACATCTCAGAAAGGCTGATGACAATGGCGTTGTACTGGAGGTGTCAACTATTGACAAGTAGGTAGGTAGGTAGGAATGACGCATGACTTTAATTTTCATAGAACGCAGTAAAATCTCTCATGTTTTCGCACTGTCTGATGGTTATTTTTTGGCCTTCCGAAAAAGTCATCATTTTCTATTGTACACTGATTATTACATCTTCGATGTGCTTGTATTTCTTCATCTGTTTTCAGACCTTCATAGATGTTGGCATAAAAAGATCTGTGGCATCACATTTCTTGAAAGAGAAATGCCGTAGACAAGTCAATACAATAGCGTAACGATCGACTCTTCCTTCTTTCTTCAGTTCGCCACAGCGACGCCGTTGTCCCTCATCAGCTTCACCAGCTTGGTGCCCATCTGTGCCGGCGACCGGGTCACAGTCACGTTAGCCTGCGCACAACGTTTACGTTAGCAGAGATCAAGACGTACCAGAGACGCGTCTCCGACTGTGTGAGTCACAAGAATGTCCGAGGACCCTTTGCAATTTTCCTCTGATTCTCACTACCTTTTCCAACGCCTCGATCTTGCTCTCGGCCGTGCCCTTTCCGCCAGAGATGATGGCGCCCGCGTGTCCCATGCGCCTGCCCGGAGGGGCCGTGATCCCGGCAATAAACGAGACCACTGGTTTTGGGTCATCGCCCTTTGTAGAAGAACAATATCAGCAAATCCTTAAAGGTCAGTTGGAAGCGAGTGAAGAAGCTTACGCTGTTGTTTTGGGCAAGAAACTCCGCCGCTCTCTCTTCTGCCTCTCCGCCGATTTCTCCGATCATGACGATGCCCTTGGTATTGGGGTCCTTGAGGAACAAGTCCAGACAGTCCACAAAGTTTGTGCCGTTGAAGGGGTCGCCTCCGATCCCTACGCAAAGGGTCTGTCCCAGGCCCACCTGAGAAGGGAGAGAAGATTGGATTAATGAAGCTTAGTAGTTGCTGCTTATTTTTTTGTCGTATTCATGCCTGTGTTGTTTGGTGTACAGCCTCATAGGTGAGTGTGCCAGATCTGGAGACGATGCCAACGCAGCCGCGTTGGTGAATGTGGCCGGGCATGATGCCGATCTTGCACTGAAAGAGGTAAAACAATGACTGTCGTGCGCTCCTCCGTGCTACCTGGATTGTTCTTTGTTCTTTGACTGGTCCTGGCAGAATCAAGAAGAACGACATAACGACCATGATGACATAAAGCTACCATGGTAGGGTGACGACTCCTCACTCCCACAATTCCTCACCACGACATTTCCTCACTGGCTCGATGCTCCAACTCAGTCCAATGCTTGAGCTCACTGCAATGCTCAAACTTGGCTTAACTCAACCCTAACAGTTTCGATCATTTATATATCTGAGATCCAATCAAAGGTGCGAAAAATTGGAGTGAGGTGAGGAATTGTCGAGGTGAGGGTTGTCACCCTCCGATACTAGAATCAAATTGGCCTTCTGGTCCCCATTGGACCAACGAAACCTATCTGAGCTTCAAGCGAACCTGTTCGGGGGCGATGATGCCCGGGCAGTTAGGACCAATGAGCCTCGACTTGTCTTGACGGAGCAGAGCGTGTTTGACCTTGACCATGTCCTGCTGAGGAATTCCTTCCGTGATGCAGACGATCAGCGGGATCTCAGCTTCCATGGCCTCCAAGATGGCGGCCGCCGCGCCCGCTGGAGGGACATAAATCACTGTCGCGTCGGGGTTCACCCCGGATTTGGCCTAACAAAACAAAAATAACTTAGTTTCTGGAACGCCTCTTGTTTCGATCTTAACTACCTCTGCCACTGAATTAAAGACCGGAAGGCCCAGGTGCTCTTTTCCGCCCTTTCCAGGCGAGACGCCTCCCACTAACGTCGTCCCGTACTCAATCGCCTGCCTCGAGTGGAAGGTGCCCTGCTTGCCCGTGAAACCTTGGCATATGACTCGAGTATCCTTTGTCAGGATCATGTTCTTGTTCGTTGAGGAGTAGCCCGAAGACGCCCGGCGACTGCCGGTCAAGAACAGATCTGAAGTAAGTTGGACTGTATCATTTGACGGTCTAAGAGGACGTTGGAACAAGAACACATCCTCGTGTCTGGCGCGACCCGTCCGGATCGTTCGCTAAAGACACGGCCACCGGGCTCGTCTTCTGGACCTACTCACCTTTTCCTCCTCTCAACAATCTCATGGTGACGCCCGCCATTTTGTACACACCAAAGACGACCAAGACGGCGACGACCACTTTGCTCTTGTTGCTGTCGACGACGGCTCCTTCAGGCAGTCAGGGACCAACGAGGCAGGACGAGAGAGAGACTACCTAAACTGACCAAGTCACTCGACGCCAAAGTCGCCCAATCAAGCATCGGTGGCCAGGACGTTCCCTAAGTGCGTGACCAGGTTGGGCATTCCAGTGAGATCGACAACGGGGACGAGCAAAACAAACGCGGCCTGAAAGGCCGAGGAGGCAGGAGAGACTCAATAAGTTGCGTGATTTCTCGACAACATTTCCGGATGGTGGATTGGATAACACGGGGGGGGGGGGACAGTGACAATTTCTACACCTGCCCCCTGCATCAAGGCATCATGACGCTCTTCTCCAAGATCTTGTACAGCCAAGTGTTGTTGAGACAGTCGAATACGAACTCCTCCTCCGAGATGTATTCCTTTCCATAGGGCATCATGTGGAATCCGTCCATGATGACATCTCTATGCTTGTTGAGCTCGTCCGCGGCTTCTTCACTCTGCTCTGAGGAGGATTGGCTCTCTGACATGTCGACCAAGCGTGGTATCTTTACAGGCCCAGAGAGACATAGACTATGATGATCAGGAGTTAGTCAGTGTGATGAGCAAAGTTATGGTGACGTATCTCACCTCAAGATTTGGTCCACGATTTCCACCATTGTAGTAACGGCAACGGCGCCAATCCCGTTGAAGTCGTTCACTTTGAAGATCCATCTACTTGCGCAGGAGACGAGCTTCAAATTTCGCCTCATTAACTCTTACCTTCTGTATGCATTATCACCTCAGCACCCTCTCTGGCTTGTGCAGTTTCTTGATGCACTCTGTGGCCAACACGACCTCCCTGAAGCCTATGAACCGCAAATGCCAGCCGGAGCGGTTTCTCCCGTACAGCTACACGTAGTAGAATCATTGCCCTTGCTTCTTGTATACAGCATGTCCTGGGTGTAGCAGAACTACAATATTACTCTGAAGACTGCGTTGACCAGAGCCTCCGATTCCTGGGAGTCCAAAGCCGACCGGCAGAGATCCAGTAGACTCTGCTGAGTTATGAGGCCAGCGGGAAATTCGCGGCGAAATTTGATGTATCTGTAAATGAGAGAAAACGGATGATATCATTCACTTATGCTTACGTATATGTATATACTTGCATACAGTTTTCCCGCAAAGCAAACTTTTTTCTCCTCTCCTAAATGTCATTTGAGGAATAAGTTTGCGGCTGAATACGGACTATTTTTACGTTGGTAGATCAGAAAAAGATAAGAATGGCGAAAATTTTCCTCAGAGACTCCATAAAGTGTCCCCCAAACGTCCTCGGATGAATAAAAGCTATGGGTGGTCACGCTTTTCAGCATCTCTGACGGCCACACATCCCTCAAACATTTTGCCATCGACAACGGTGACAGCATCAGCAACGACTGCCTGTGCAGGAAGACACCAGCGATACTGCTATGTAGTGGAAATTTGATATCTGCCAAAGTCTGTTTAATTGATGTCTTCTAAGAAATTTGACCTGCCTACAAAAGATTCCCCCTCTTCAGTGTCAAACTTGTATTGGGACGTTTCCTTGAATAGCGTCCCGAAGAGGAGAAACGGGCCTGACTTCGTCGCCACGAACTACGCCGACGCACTGTACACGTTGTTCATGCATATCGGTGAAATCCGCACCTTGCGTGGATAGTTGGTTCGTCAAGGTCCGTCTGCTTAAGAAGGACTCTGAGCAGGTGACTGGGGCAGGCGATGGAACTCTTCAGGGCGCAGATCGGGTCTCTTCTGTAGGAGTCAACATGTACACATAACGACGAGGAAGAAGAGACGTTACCCTAGCGTACTTGTCCTCGTCGGCGATGGTGGTCTGCTTGAGCAGTGTCGGCTTCTTCTGCTTCCTCTGTTGCTGCTTCTTGAGCTTCTCGCGCGACGCCACCCTCAGCATGGCTTCGTCATGACTGCCTCCAAAATCGTCACTTGGCCTTTCTGATGGCCTTGTGCACGTTGTAGCGTGACCGAACACTTTCTTTATTTGCTGTCGCTCCCCCCGCATCTCGACGCCCAAAGAAATTACGAGGTGGAAGAAACCGAGCAATGACGAAGACGGCGTCAACAATGGACTGAGAGAAGGCGATCGTACTTGCATGATTGTGATTGAGGGGGATTTCTTGCTCTCTCCGCCTTCTTTCCCCTTGCTTGGGAACAATGGTCGATCGAGCTAACTATGCTGACAGGGGGTGGCTTGGCAATAGCTTAATGAAGGGGGATCTTGAGGGAGGCTCAGAAAAGCTCAGTAACTACATGACAATATTATTCTTACTGACTTTTCACTTGTACTTGAGAAGAGCTATGTACTGCTTGAGTAGCCTCCTGACTTGCCCCCCCCCATACAAGCGGTCCCAACCTTTGCGGCCCATTCATTTGCGGCCTCTTGTGGGGAAGAAATGTTTGCTGCTGACAATGACGAACTTATTGCATACATTTCTGTGCTGTGCACATTGAAATTGATTCATTACTACGGTGTTCGCTTTGCGCAAAAGGTGTTCCACGTCACTCTTCTCCAGCCAGAAACATCTAGTCTACTTTTTGTGGTGGAATCAAGGCCAAGCATCAAAGGTCTCGTTAGCATGATCAACTGTGACCAGTTTCACCAAATAACTCACTAGCGCTTAAGACCTCTATACAGGTGTTTCATGAATAAATGAAACAAAACCACTTTTAAACACTTGCGAATAATATGACCAGTCTCATTCAATGCCAGTATTGTTTAGCATTCTGATATTAGGTG
>JAAUXU010009071.1_pt1 | contig 25623 bp, 34 predicted proteins | sample 7278151 | NCBI WGS metagenome assembly JAAUXU01 (sample SAMN14350113, study PRJNA611818) | marine sediment metagenome | isolation source: surface marine sediment (1.8m) | place: French Polynesia: Moorea | collected 2018-08 | reverse complement strand
TACAATAAAATACCGAACAATCAAGCTGTCCTTTAATCATGCAGTATGCCTATAACTATATATAATACATTGAACGACCACATTGTAATCAAGAAAATGAGGGCCACCGGTGTCATGGTACGTCGTCCAGCCCAGCCCGTTCAGACGTATCAGGATAATGGAATGATCCCTCCCCCCGATTGTCCTTCGGTCATGTCATTTATACTGTCACATGCGTCGGGGGGTGGGGGTGGGGGGCAGACTGGTTCCTGGACCGACTGATGGACGTGGCTGGCCCTCGCCCCCGCCGCCGTCGCCGCGGTCGGGTGCAGCCGCACGCAATGTCACACGAGAACAGGCCATTTTTCGGACGGTCCGACTGACGGACTTTTGGGGCCTGGCTGCGATTCAGATAGTGCAGAGGAGAGAGGGGGGATTCCTTTGTGAGTATCTTTTTTCTTTCTTTTTCTCCCGCGGGTCCGAAAAACAAGAAAACCTGCTTTTTGGACCTATTAGGAGGGAACGACCGCTCCTGCTGCTTGGCCAATGGATCAAACTGCTTTTTTCTAGAAGAAAGAAAAAAGAAGAGGGAGGAGGAGGGAGGTTTAAGGCCGGACTATGGCATTTTTCTTAAAGAGAGGGCGGCCGGGCAGATCGAAGTGTAGACAAAAGACTGGAGGCATTGACTTGGGGAGAGAAGCGAACAGAAGTGAATGAACTGACAACGGACGGGGACGAAACGGATCGATGAGGAGGGCTTCTTACATCAAGGGCGTCGTCGTCGTCGTCGGTGGTGGTGGTAGCTGGAAATTGGAATTATGGGCGGAGGCGGAGGCAAAAAGGAAAGAACAGAGGGAGGAGAGGAAAAATCGAAGTCAGGGACGCCGCGCAACGGTTTTTCCTTCCGCCCTCCAAACCAAAAAGTTTTCCCCCCTCTGGCTTCCTTCCATCCCCCCACCTTGCAGGGAGAATTGCCTTTTTCCGCCAAAAACGAGAATAATTGCCGCAAACTACCGTTGTACAGTACGGTAGTCCTAGATTTTTTCCAGGCAAAGAAATACAATGAGAAGGACTCATTTCGCCACCACAGTCTTTGCATTATTTCTTTGGCGGAAGAAATAGTTTCTTTCTGGTTTTCAGGCCTTTTAATCCGCCGAGGAGAACTGACTTTTTTCTTCTTTTTCGCGAATACATCGTTCGTCTTTGGCAAGAATGAAAAGGTGAGACGGAGAAGAAACCCTCCTCCTCCTCCTCCTCCTGTTTCGCTCCGGTTACGTGCTTCACTGTCTCTTTCCGTTCTTCGTCTCTCCCGATCCGTGTGCATGTAGGTACAGCGTATCCCTGGCTCGGTCGGGGCGAGGCGAGGCGGAAAGACCGTGACGGGACTTGGCAATCCGGAAAAAGAAAAGGGACGAGGGCGGCGGAGAGAAGGCCGAGTTAAGAAGGAAGGAATGGAAAAAGGAGAAACAGAATAGAAAACTCCTCCCTCCCCCTCCACCACCTTTGTCAAGGGAAGAGAGGGAGAGGCATGTATATGCGAAAGGAGGAGGAAAAGTGAGGGAGACTCCACTTTTCTATCGACCCCACATCTCTTCTTCCGCCCCCCTTTCTCCCTCCCAAGTCCCCCTACAGTAAGTAGGCAGAGGAGGGGAAATTTAGAAGCATGACCTGAAAGAGTGGGAGGGTGGCAGGTGAGGGGGACCGAACGAACGAACGAAGCGAGCAAGGCAGTAACTCTTTTCTTTCCCCTCCCTCCTCGTCTCAGTTGTCGTAATTCGAGTCGGCACATGATGGTCCCCCTTCTTAACTTCTCCCCTTCCTCCCTCTTTCCTCCGCCTATCTATCCTCGGCCCCCGGGGAGGGACCATCGACCAAGTTTCCCCCCAACCCGTTCGTGCACCCGCCTCAGCCGAAGAAGACGCCCAACTAACTTTCAATGCACTTTTCTCCCCTCTTTTCTTCGAGCCCTTCTCTCTCCATACGTAGCACCAAGCAAAGGAAATAGGAGGTTGGGGTCGGCGACCGCTCAACTCAACCGCCCGTCGGAGAAAAGGAGAGGGGGAAGAATGGTTTTCCTCCTCCTCCTCCTCCTCTTCAGCGTCTTGACTGGAGATAGAAGAGGTAGGTATAATAAAGCCCCCTTTCCTCCCCCTTTTCCTTTTCCTCCCTTTCTCTTCCTCCTCCGCTCTCATCACGGCCCGAGATATTTAATGCCTCCCTTCTTCTTCTCCTCCCCTCCTACCTGCATGCGACTGGCAGGGGGCGACTGCCGCCGCCGTTTGTACGTGAGTATGTGGAGGAGGGGGAGGGAGGACTATGGCCGGGGGAGGAGAAACGGACTGAGGGAGGGAGAGAAAGGGGGAGAAAAACCTTTTCTCCTCCTTCCAAATGACCGCGCATTAATAAACAAAAACTGCAGATTGCGGAGCAGAGGAGGAGAAACGCCTAGAGGATGGGCTCGTCGGTCGGACACGGGCGGAGACGGGCCAACTTGAAAGGGAGGAGGGGGTTCCAATCTTGACTGCTAAGCTTGGAAGAAGTTGGTTGTGGGCACCGCCTTTTCGACGACCCGAGAAAGAGAAAATTTTGGGTCGCGGAGGAGGAAGGCTCCTTTTGAGTTTTCCCCTCCTCTCTTCGTTTTTCTGCCCTCCAGTCAGAAAGGAAAGGGGGCGAGAATATCCTCCAGCAGCTTTTTTTTGCGTCGGCGTCGGATCGAGGCTTCCTCCTCAATCCCGTATTTCCTCGCCTTGCACCTGCTCTTGCTTGAGAGGGAAGGGGCACATGACAAGAGCTGGAAAAAAGAGAGTAGGGTAAGGGGACTCCTCCGCGGCGACCAAGGGAAGGAGGGACAGAGAAAAGGGGGGGGTTGGCAGTAACGAGCGGGAAGGGGACAAAGAGGATTTTGAAACACAATATGATCTGGTTGCTGTCGCGAGTAAGGAGGGGTGGGCTGGATTGTGGAAACCCCCCTCCACTCCACTGCTCGTAAACAGGGGAAGAAGTGGAGGAGGGCTCCCGCTGCTGTGATTACGACAAAGAGAGGAAGAGAGGGAAGGCTAGATTGGAACGAAGGAGGGGTGGTGAAAAGGGGGCTGGTGGCACGAGGCGGGGAGGATGGTTGTAGCCTGGATGGGTGCACCAACCCACTCCCTCATAGGACTGCAGTACAGAAGTAGGTGCTCCAACATCCTGCCGGCCGATCGACAAGGGAGAGGCGCGCGAGCGATGGCAGATGGGGACACTGACAGACAACCCCAGCGGCGCTTCGTTTGGAAAAAGTGCAGTGACAGGAAAGTCCTTGCTCTCATTTGGCTGGTTGGATGGGTTTCAGCACATTCGGTGGTTGGGTCGTTCTCATTACCCAATTTTTCCTCCGCCTGGCAGCAATAGTTCCATCGACGAGAATATTTTGGGAAAGGGACGGAAGAGGACAAATAGGAGGAAAATGGCGGAAGGAGATTTTTTAAGGCTCGGGCGACCGGACATGCACGAGACTTTTTTCTTTTCCATCCTGCTCTTGGGGACAAGGGGACGGACACACGGAGGTCGGAATTCCCCATCCCATCCTCCCCATCCTCAGCTCGGGCGAAACCGACCGAAAGGAACGGAAAACGTACTCTCGATCCCCTACGCCAGCGCCGCAGTCCGCTCCTCTCCTCTACTCGCACAAAAAAAGTTATGGACGGCTTCCAAAATTGTGTGCAGTAAAAAGAGTCAAAGAGGGAAAGAAGACTGTGGGGAGGAGGAAAAGGGAATAGAAAGGAGGCGAGGGGAACAAGAAAGAAAGAAAGGAGCTGTATGTGGAAAAATCGAGAAAGAAGCTGCGGATAGAAACGGGGGAGAGGGAATAGTAGAAGAGGGGGAGAGGTGACTCACTTGTGCACACGAACAAGAAACAACGCTCAGCCTCAACTCAATCCTCCTCCTCCTTCCCCTTCTCACTATACTCTCTTTCCCTCCTAGCTATACTTACCGCGCGGGGAGAATTTTTTTCTACGCAGTTTCCTTTTGCTTCTCCTCCGTAACCTCGTTTGCTGCCTAGCTTCCTCCTCTTCCCCAAAGTTAAGCAGATTCAAGCCTCTCTCTGTAAAAAGCTGTGGTGGCCCCCGTATGACAACAGATGCCGAGAAATGCTTTACGACAAAAGCGGCATAAGGGTTATAGCATTCGCCGTAACAAACTGCGTCTGCTCCCATTTTTTATTCTATTTTTATTTTATTTTTTTCCACCGAATATAATATTTTTCCCTGTTCGTCTTGGTTGGCCTCCCGTGCTCCCGGCGGACGGTCCCCCACTCGCCTTCGCCTTCCTCTCTCTCTCACTCCCCCTTCCCCTCGACGTCTGGCATATTAGTAGGCAATCTGGCTTCCCGCGCGCCCTTCCCCTCCTCTCCCCTCACGGCGGCGGGGCAGGCCGCGGGGGAAGCCAGGCTGGCCGTTGTCTCTCGCCCGCCCGGGGGCCCTGCCGGCCGGCCGACTGCCCTCCGGCCGGAGGTGCCCCCGCTGCTGCTGGCGGCCCCGCATTCAGTGCGACATGGCCGACTAGGACCAGGACCTCGAATGGAGTGGATAGACGCAAAAAGGTTGTGAAGATTGCAGCAATAAAGCAGCGCGACATCGTTTTTAAAATTGCAAAGCGATGGCGCGGTTTATTTCGTTGATATCTCTTTTATTGAAGCGTTTCCAATGGCCCTGCCAAGAAGCGTTCGGTTCTCACCATGAACTCCATCTCCTGGCGGCATGATTTATGCTCTCCTTCGCGTTCGAGACAAGGGAAAGAGGAGTTGGGATCCGGGCTTTCGGCCGGTCCGGCCCGATCCCTCCCAGCAACTCCGCAGCAGAGGGGTTTTAGGCGGGCTGAGGGCGGCCCCTTCGGAGCGAGGAGGGTTGGGTAAGGAGGGGAAGCCGTGTTGGGTCGACGACGACTAAGGCAAAGGCAGTTCGGGGGAAGGAGAAGGCGGATGGAGTAAACAAGGTACAGAAAAGGGGGAGGGAAGACGGTCCCCACGGCCGCCCCTCTATTTTACGCTGTTCCCAATGGCGGATAGCTAGCTCTGCTTCTCTTCGCCCTCCCTACCTCGGACGAATGCACAAAAAAAGTCGAAACAGAGAAAAATGGAAGGTAAAAGGTAATGGCGCCCCCATCGCAGAATAACGCAGCATACGTGTGAGCGAAGTGGAGTGTGGAGGTCTTTTTTCCCTCTTCCCTTTTCGTGCGTAGCTGGAGTCTGATTTTTTTCTGCATCAAGTGTAGAAATTGCGTCTCTGCATGAGAAGGACGGAGGAGGGGAGAAAATCAGAGGGAAATGTGTTTTATTCACAGCAGTATTTTTCGGAGCCTGTATCCAAGGTGCATCTATTGCATGCTTTTCTCCCGCTCCTTTCTTTATATCTTGCTCCCCTGGGGGTCCTTTTATCTTCCCCACCCCAGAGCTAGTATGGCATAGGACACAGGACGAGGCAAAGAGGTCAGGACAGCAGGAAAGGCGACCTCGCTGGAGGAGGAGGAGGAGCTTTTCTGACGAAGCTTCAAGGAGGCACTAGCAGAAGTGCCCCTCTCTTTGGCAGTGGCTCCTAATACGTAAGAGATTTTGGGCGGAAAAGACGTAATAAGATCCCACTCTCCTAGTGTTTCGCGATGTAAATCCCTCGTTGTTTTCAGGAGGAAAATGTGACTAGCGCAGTGCTTGCTTAAGCTAAAAATGGACCGAAGGAGGAGGGATTACTTCTTCAAACAGTCCCTCTAAAAAGTTTTGTGCAGCATTCAAATAATTGGACAACGATAAAGGAATCTGCAGGTTGCCATGCCGGATTGAGCGGAGCCCCTTTGTCTGCAACCGACGAGAGGACAAATAATAGGGGCAGACAGAGAACAACTCCGGGCTGGCTCGTTCCTTATAAGTACTTCTGCCGGGCAGCACGATTCTTTCTTGAACCATCGCCATCGTTCTCGGCTTCGGATAGACTTCTTTGCCCGAGGGGAGGAGGGCAGGGCAAAGAAGAAGAAGAGAAGCTGGCTACTCCGCGGAGCTGGGCTTCTTTCTTCTTCTTCCAATGGTTGGTTGTGTTGTTGCGTCGTATTGCCTTTCGGATGGCTGACTTGGAGGGGGGATGGATGGTAGCCGGGCTTTGCTTTGGCTTTGGTGGTTGTGCGGAGAAGGCCTGTTGGAAAGAGGAGAGGGATTTCCAAGAAGAGGGAGATTTTTTTTTCTGGATTGGCTGGTAAGCCAAGTGAGGGGGGATCCAGAAACGAAGATGATGCTAAAAGAGGGCAGAGGGGCGTGAGCGATCCCCCCCTCCCCTTCCCCTCCATTCCTTTTCCATCTTCAAAGACGAAATGGCATCATTCCGCAACAACCGCGATTCAAGCTGGCAGCTAAAGGCCCCTTCTATTCTGGAATATGATGGCCGCCGCCTTTTTCGGGCAAAAGGCGCAAAAAAGCCACCATTGGTTTGGGTTGGCCTGAGTGCCGACGGTTCCCTGTCAGCTAGGATATTATGCATCCTTGTCTTTCTTTTTTTCCCCGCCCGCTTCTCTTTTCGGGGCTTGGCTTGGCTTGGGCACGCGCTCCTCCCTCGTTTTGAATTCATTCTCTTGTTCGAAATGCGTTTTGGAGCTCACGGTGAATGAGATCAGCTCTGGAGGTGGCGGCGGAGGCAACGCCACCTGCCTCTCATGCTTCTACATTTACATTCTGCGCGCCTCGCGTTTTATTTTTTGGGTGAAGCTGCAGCATCGGCTCAATTCATTTTGTAAAAAAAACTTTCAACAGGGGAAAAAGAAGAGGGATGAATGTTCCTTCTGACGTCTTTCCGCCATTTTCGCTCTGGGATGGAAATAAACTTTCAGTCTCTCCCTCGATGCATTTGCATTTCTCTTTCACCCCGCAACTATTACTGTTTCCTTTTCAAAACAAGTTCAAACCTTTCCCTCGGCACCCCAGCACCCCCGACAGTTTTGGATATTTGTAGGAACTCTTTCTTCCCCTTCGAGGCAACGGACTTTCATTCCGCCATTTTCTCCTTCCTCCCCTATTCCACACGGCTATTTTCCCCCTCCCCTCCTCCTTCTGCTCAATCTTTTTTTCTTTTGGCAGCAGTAGTGAGGTAGGGGTGGGTGCGCGACCGACAGGGCGTTGAAGCAAAGAGGAGCAAGTGAAGGGAGGGAGAGAGGGCGGCTTTTGCCGTGGGGAAACGGGAGAGAGCTCCACCACCTCATCTTTCCGCCAGCACCACCCACCTTACAACAACAGCACTCCTAGCAAAACAAAAACAAGGAGGCGGAGAGGAGGACGACTACTTGCTTGAGGCGAGCGAGGAAAAGTCACCTTTCTTTCCGCACTTTTTCTCCCTTCGCCACCCTAAAAAGTCAACGAACTCCCTGGGGCAATACACACTACTTGCACGTTGTGTGTAAACAGTCGTATATGAACGTGCAACGATGAGAAGAGGCAAATGGGCGGCAGCGCCTGACATTTCGCACTAATGGTCGCTCCCATCTTTCCCCGCCTTTTTTCATTGAGTTGAGGCAATTCAAAAATGTGACGCCATCCTATTCTGCATGAATAAGAAAGGTGTTTTTTTGCTCCCTTACCGCTACTGTTTTTGCTGGTGGATAAATTTTTTCTCAGCCTCTTTCGCTGGGATGGAGAAAGAACTCACTGATCCTAGGTAGGCAGGCGGGAGGGCAGGTAGGCGGAGCAGTTTTGCAATGGTTCCCCCCCTTCTTGCTCGGAGCCTCTTTCATGCTCGGATGATTCGGAGAACAAAAGATAATTTCTGGAAGATATATAGCGCGACGGGGGAGAGAGTAGGAGGGAGAGAAGATTTGGAGCCCACCTTTGCTTCCTACTTTTTCCCGGGGTTGGTTGGGGAGGGAGATCGAGGGCGGGGGAGGAATGGCAATGGAGGAAGGGGTTCGTCGCGTGGGCGGAAGGAGAAAAAGGGTTGGGTGCAGAGCGGATAAAGGAGGTGCTCGAGGGAGGAAGAGGAAGAAAAAGGATCTTGATAGGTTTTTCTAAGCATTTTTGCGAAAGTGGATGTTGGGAGGGAGAGGACTCAGAGGAGGGGAGGCCTTTCCTTCCACGATGGCTATCTGCAATTGCCCGGCGTTCTCGCCCTCCCCCTTCCACTCCCTCCCCACTCTTCCTCAATTCGCTCTTGCTCCATCGCGTGGGCCTTACATGCCCCCCCCCCCAGAATAAAAGGGTCCCAACTCCGTCCGTAGGTCCGAAAAGTCCTTTTCTTCGCTGCGGCGGAACGGAGGCGACGGGAGGAAGAAACAGGACGAAAAAGAGGAGGAAGGGGAAGAAATTGAGTTTTGCAAAACTTTTTTCTCTCCCTCCTTCTCTTCCCTCCACTTTCTTTTCTCCCACTTCGTGAGAGGAAGAAGTAGAAAACTTTTCCCAGTTCTGAGATATGGGCGGGCCTTTCCTTGCTTCCCCCTTTTTTTCTCATACTCGGTATAACTTTGACTCGGTGGCAGCTTTTCTCTGGCGGAGAGATTTCACATCGAGGTCCCTTCCCTTCTCCTCCTCCTCTCAATCTCGAGGCGGTACAGCACAGTTTATAACAGGGGAGGGGGCTTAACTTTTCCCCTTCCTCCAGATAGATTCCCATTCGTTTTTCTCGCCTCCAGATCCACACTCGGCGATCGCACCTTCCCCTTTAGGAACTAAGAAGGTCGACTCAATCATGCCCCCCTCCCCAGGTCCTGATCCAACCTCCTCCATCCAACCCTTTTTTCTCTTCCTCCTCCCTCGACCCAGGCGCCAAAAGGGAGTTGGACAGGGATGGAGGAAAAAAAAATAGGAAGGACCCGGTCGGTCGGTCGGTCTGTGGGACGGTCCCTGACTGCAGTGATGATGGTGGCGTGAGGTAGGGAGGGAGAAAAGGCCTCCCTCCCTCCCCTTTTCTCTTTTCCCATACAGAGATTTCCCATCTCGCCGCCGCCGCCGCCATCCAAGGGAGAAGGAGAGAAAACGGTTTCTGCGAAGGGGGGGTGGATGCATGCTGCGACCGGTGGCGACCGAGGGAGGGGAGGGGATCGGGCAAGGTGACTCCTCCTACAACCGGAGGAAGAGCTCTGAGAAAAGGGGGGGAGGTTAATTAGAAAAAGGATCGGGAGGGCAGGAGAAGGGGAAATCAAAACTAGCCAGATCGCCCAAAAAAGACGACAGGACCTGCCCTAAGTCGATGAAGATTACGGGTGAGAAATCGAAGAAAACAGCGAAAGAGGATGGGAAGAGAGAAAATCGTATAAGTGCAAGAGAACTGTTTTGAAACTTTCATGCATAGTAGTTAGCGAAGAAAGGGGGGGGGAGAGAGTTGTTTTTTCTCAACCGCCTCCCTCCGCCCTTTTCGAAAGTCGTGCAGAAAAGACTCAAAAGGCGATGCCAAGGAAAGAGGCGGGTTAAAGGAGCAGCATGCACGACTCTTTCGCTTCTTTTTTCCTCCTCGCCTCGTTTTCTCGATCCCCCCCTTTCCCGCCTCCGCCTCTGCCGCCCGTTTTTTCGCGAAAAATGACAGGGGGGAGGATGGCAAAGGTGGAGGAGAAATTCGGCCTCATCAGGGTTTCGCCAACAAAAAACGACCTTTGTTGGTTTACCTTTACCTCTCTTTCTCTTTCTTCATTGTGCTGCCTCGCGAAACAGCAAGGTCAAAAGTGGCTACCGCTCATCATCATGCAGAATAATCTCCTTGCTTCATTGGTCAATCTCTGCTGCGGGCGAGCTGCATCTTATGCACAATATTCCGGGAACTAGGAGGTGGGGTTTCCTCCTCCACACCACCGCTTTTGCATCCCCCATTCTTCCACGCATGCACTCATGCACGTACGTAGGTCGCCGCCCCAAATGTGAGAAGCAAGAGATATGGGTAGGAAGCAAGAAAAGAGGCAGGCGTATAATTCTTTCCCCCTTCCCCCTTTTTTGCCTGCCTGCCTATCCTCTCGGAGGGCGAGGACGATGAGATGCAAATTCCGCATATTTTGGGGTCGGGAGGAGGCAAACCCCTTTTTTACTGCTTGGGGCCATACGCGTATGTACCTTGGTTTGGTAGGAAGGGTTTCCTTCGGGATTTTTTTGTTTGCCTTATCATATTTGGGCCTCTGAGTTCTTTCCCTTCCATATGACTTGTATGCTTTTCCTCTCTTCTCTTGTGTTTTTTGTGTCCCTCCCTCGGCGATATTTTTTGCTCTGCGTATCCTTTTTACAGCACGTTCGTGTAGGTACGCATGGAGGCGGCGGCGGAGAGAGAGGGAGCAAGTGTGAGGAAAGAAAGGGGCTTCACCTCCCTCCCTCCCTCCCCGTGCGTTCAGTACTACGTCCCCTGTGGGGCTTCATATCACGAGTAAATTACGACGATCCGTCTCAGTCCCGGTGGACGCCTCCTCTCGCTCTCACATGCTGGCGAAACTCCGCCCGGTCATTCCCTCCTCCCTCCCCCTTTTCTTTCTTTTCCCGAGAGGGGAGAAAATCCGGGATATCCCCCCTCCCCCTCCCTCTTCTCTCGTGCACTTTCACGTGAGGAAAAGTGTCGCCCCTCCTCCTCCTCCTCCATGCAGCCCCGAGCGAGGGACGCGGCGAGGGCGAAAGGAAAGTTTACATACGGTCTAGTATCCTCTTAAATATATCCTGTCACAACCAGGAATGCCAGGGTACGCGGTATCTATAAGTTGCTTTCAAACGATTTTGTTGCTTTATAGCAAAAAATAAAGCCTCCTTTTTAAACACAGTTACAAAATGGGATTTATGAACAAGTGCGAATGAGAAGAAAACCGTCTGGTGTCACAGGCGGATTTTCCTTTTTTTGTAAAAAAAACAGTATTTCCTCACCTGGACTACGAAAAAAGAACCAAGGTCTTAAATTACGCGCAGGTGGCGACTTTTTTCACAGAGCAGCCGGCACATGCATGGATGGGGCCTCGACCCTCGAGTTTTAAATCGGGGGGGAGGCTAGCTGCTACTACGCATAAATGCGACGTTTAAATCGGGCGCGTGCTACTTTGCACCCGGCGACCGACGAGCGGTGGTGTGGTAGTACACTTGAACAGGGCAGAGGAGAGCGAGGACGAATTATTTGCCCCCGCCTCTCTTTCTCTCCCTTATGCAGCGCCATAAACAACTCCGGATTGACGTCGTGACGGATTGGGGAGGGGAACAAAGGCACTTTTGGGCACAAAAGAAGGGAGCTAGGAGCGACCGACCGCATGGGGACGGACGGACGCGATATGATGATGTTTGCGCAGCCAAAACAACGAGGAGCGAGGCGGAAGTCGCCTATCGGAGAAGAAAAGAACCAAAGAAATGCTGTCATTCTTGCCATTCTCATACAATATATATACAGTATACTGTAGGTACCATTTTATGGTACAAAACGTCATGTTTCGAAATATTGGGTGAAACATGGATCGATCGTCCGATTTTCTCGAGCGTTCTCTGGCTGTACAGTGTACACACATCACCGGGGGGATGACAGGCCTCGCTGCCCGCGGAGGAGGATGATAGCGAAGTCACGCGCGTACGTACAATCTCGTTTCCCCTTCTTCCCCCTTTCTCGATTGCGTAGTAGTTGTCAAAGTGGCGATCGCCGATGGAGCCGAGGAGGCGACATCGAACGAATCCCCCTCGTGAATGACGACAGCAAAAAACGAGGCGGGGGGGAGAGGGGAGGGGAGGCCGAATAAGGATCGAACATGCAGTACTTTTCTCGGCTTTCATGTCGATCCGAAATGCGATATCGATGTCGAAAAAAACATGTATGAGTGATATACGACCCCAGATCCCAGATCGGCATCGCAAGGGGGGTTTCCAAGAAAAGGGGGGCAAAGAGGAGAGGTCGAAGGGTTAAGAGATCGGGGTAAAAGCTGCTTGGTGACATACGGCACGACCGGTTCGTTCGGAGGCCTCGCGTTTTCCCTTGTAGTACTCTTCTTCACGCGATATAGCTGGGGCGCACATGTGTTGTTGTTTGGGCACTCTTTGGTCTCCCATCCCCCTTTGATCCCCCTCCGTTCCTTGAGTGCTTGCTTTTGGATCTGTGACCCCTTCCGCGGCGGCCTCCCCCGACCGGTCCCATGGCAGGGAGGACACACAAGAAGTGCGACACACTTGTTCAATGGCGGCGGCGCAGCTTGAGTGCCAGGGCGTGAATGCGGGCGGGGTCGAGGCAAAAAAAGGGGGGACGCATTTGATAAGGGCGCTTCTTCCGTCATCGCAACGAGAGGAGGAGGGATTCACACTCCTCTGCACGTAAGTATGTTGATTTTTTTGGAAAGTAAACTTTTTGTTGTAGCTAATCAAAGAGAGACGGATATTTCGTTCGAAGTGCTGAATGGGCAACTATATGTATCATTGTCGAATCCCATCTCCCTGCATCCAGAGTTTCTCCTCTCCGCCGTCCTCGGAAACAAGAGCTCTACGCTCTTCCCCTGCGGCCTCGTTTGCTTGCGCCTCCGCCGAGTGAGATATGAGGGTCCCCCGAGAACAAAGAAAAGTGGGAGACGGGGGAGAAACAGGCCTCCCATCGGTAGGGGGTGCCCCCCCCCCCAGCCTCCGAGCCTTTTGCATCCAGTTTCACACGTAACAACAATGGCCGGCGATCTACAGTCTAAAGTTCTCTCTTGCGAGGTAGGGGGAAAGGGCGAACAAGCAGAGGAGAGGTCTGAAATAACTGCGCCGTAGAAAAAGCGCCGGAAACGAGATATTTGATACGCGGGAGAGAGGGGGCCTATTTTTAGGGATCCTTTGACGTAAGAGAATTTCAGAGAAGAGCGAGGAAGGCATAAAGGGAGAATGTTGTAGGCAGGGGAGGATTATATCCTATGTGTCTTGGTCTCAATCAGGGAGTCCATTGATGGGATTACCTAGAAGAAAGAGACTGGTAGAGGAGGGGCAGCAGACAGAAAGCTTGGGTAACCTTTTTTTCTTGCTATTCACGAGCTAGAATGAAAAGACAGCTGGCGGCTGGCGGCTATGTAGGCGATGATGGTATTTCGGGCCCTTCTCTTCTCATTTTCAAAGCCCCTCACTACAGCCGATCGTGCTACACCACGTATACCGCTCTTGCAGATACCTTGTGTGTAGTGGTTTGTAGTATAGTCCCCCTGACATTTCGCTCTCTTCGTCGATATTCGTCGTCCGTTCCTCTCCTCCTTTCTTCTTCGTTCCCGTATCGGTAATCATGCCATCTTTATTATTGCGTCTCTCTCCCTACACGACCGCCCGCTATAGCCATTTTTCTGCCTCTCTCCCTCCCACCGCCTCGTATACGAAGCCAGGTACTTGGTGGTTGGTGGTACACGCCGCAAACCAGCGCGGGCGGCAGAAAGGTACGAAGCAGAGAAAGAAAAGAAAAGGCTTTTCTCCCCTCCCTTTCTTATTCTTGCTTCCAAGACAGCAGAGGACGAAGGAGTCAAAGTTGAACGATCTCCCCCTTCTTTCTACCCCTTCCTCCGCCTCCTCCTTTTCTTTCGTTCATGACCCCAGCCCGCAAAGAGTCAAGGGAGTACCAAGAGGGTTTTTTTCTTTCTGCGCAGCAAGTGCTTTGGTAAGAAGAGAGAGCAAGGGCCCCTGCCTGCAGCGCAATGCTTGGGGACCGACCCGAGAAAGAGAGATCCGTAGGAGGAAACCCGGGGGCCAACCGACTAGGCAGGGAGGGCTAGATTGATTATCTACTTATGCAGCAAATGCCTAATTAGGGTGGCCTTCCTCCTCCCTCTCCCCTCCCTAAAGGGATCTCGCGGAGCTCCTCCGGAAAATGAGAGCGAGCGAGTGGGAGTTATGGGGCCAAGGAAAGGGGGGGGGGAGGGGGAAACCGCACCGGCAAGATACGACGGGGGAAGGGATAATGGGATGGAATGGAGAAGGGGAAGGAATAGATACATGCATGCTTGCCTGCATTTAAGCTCAGGAGGATGCTGGGGCAGGCATGCCTGAGGTGGAGATGCCTCGCGTGCATGAGAATGAAACTCGCTACTACTCACACAACCCTATTGTGAGAATGGTTTGGCCTCCAGAACACGAAACTTTTCTCTCGCTCATCTGTTTTCTATTTGCCTCCTCTGCCCGAAACGAACGAGCTCGAATTTCCCCACCTGAGAATAGGTGGAACGAACGAGGAGAATAAATGCGATGGCTTTTGGTTGTCGGTCTGGCTGAGGCGGTGGTAGCTTTTTGGCTGGCGCATGGCTGGAGGCAAAGGGGATTGAGTGGAGGCACCACAACCTCCGCCAGCTTGCCTCCTCGCCGACTGCTTGCTTGCAGCACCGATCATGGGAACGAAAAGAGGAGAAGGGATCGGGGCAAAAGGCCTTTCCGGCAGCCGCACAACAGCTTCCCCGGTCCTCCTCCTCTTTTTTTCTGCGTTTCGTTTTTAGGAAGGCGCGGCGAAAAAGCAGCTTGCCTCTTGCTAGGTTGGTTTCCATGGGATCGACCTGCTGTTGTGGCGCCAAGAGGGGGAAAAGGCAAAAAAATCTTATCTCATTCGACAGGGGAGGAAAGGCATTTGAGTGGAATAGGTGGTGGTGGCTGCCTCGTTCAGGCCAGGCCGTGCCAACCAGCTAGGGGGCGATATTAAGACTGAAGCAAGCTGCTACCTATACCAGAGCTGGATAGGTGGCTCCATAGGTAGTACGTTCTGCGTGGGCATTGGCAGCAGCGCGAGTGTATCTGAGCCGAAGGCGATGGGCCTTCTTCTTGTTCTTTTCCCCCTGGTTACGAAGCAAGGCGGCAGCCAGGTCTTATCTGTCTTTGGAGGTACGGGATTGGAGGTGAGGCGATCTGTGGAAGACAAGATAGAACTGTTGGTGGGGGAAATATAAAGTGGATCGCCTTTCCCATGTACGCCTACAGTACATTTGCTTGCCGCTCCCCCTCCCCCTATCCGTCCTCGCCTTCTACGTACCTCCCCCGCTCCCTTGATATCATTTCTTCCAAGACAGAAAGGGTCCCATCTCCATCTTCCGATCCTTTCTGCCGCGAGTAATGAGACCCACTTCTGAAGAACTGCCGAAACAATGACTGTGCCGATAGAGATAGAGGAACTTCATATTTAAAAAACAAGGCGGTGCAAGGTCTCTCCTTTTTGGGTTGCAACGCACACGGATCGAGGAGGAGGGGGTTGTCGGAAATGGGCGTTGGAGGAAGGAAGTGAAGAGCAGGAGGAGGAGGAGGAAGGAGGTTGGCAGGAAGGGAGGAAAGGGGAATGAGGCGAGAGGGGAAGCGCGAGTGGGTTTCGCGTTGGAGGAGGAGGAGGAAGATAGGGCTGTTTCGCCTCCCCCTCCTCGTTCGTTCGATCGTTTTCGCAGAATATGTAGGAGAGGTGAAGAGGGTGTGCAAAGAGTGAGGGAGGAAGGGAGGATGCGCCCCATCACTCAGCCAACCCATTTCGACGACGTCGGAGGGGGCGGAAGAAGGTGCTGCGAGGGAAAATAAGAGGAGCTCCTCCCCTCTCCAGCTCATGAAGGAGATAGGCAAAGGGGGGGAGGGACGAGATTTTCTTTCTTCCCTGAAAGCTCCCATTTCTTAGATGAGGAAGAGGGGAGGAGGAAGCCAGCACCTACTTCTTCCCCCTACTCCCTTTTGGAAGCTATAGGGAGAAGCCACCGATCATGCCAAAGGCATGGTTTCTTCCATTTCGCCGAATCCCCGCCCACACATGCGCTGCATGTATCGCACATACCCTACAACTAGCACCTCCATCCCCATCTCGGCTTCTCGTACTTTTGCTGCCCATGTTACCGCGCAATCGTAAGCTTGTGTACTTGGGCAAGGACGCTTCGCTTTCCCTTTGCTTCTTTCACTTATCCTGCACTGAACCGGAAATGGTCTTCGATTCATCGCAGTCGAAATGCTGTTCTTGTAGTAGAATGTTCTTGTTCAGAAAACCTTTTTTCTTTTACGCTGACAAAAAAACTTTTTTCTGTAATTTATTGCCACTAGTTCCTTCTCTCTTCTCGTGGGAACATTACATGGGTGGCTTAGGGAAGCGGGAAGCTAGGTAAGGCGCTTGGTCATCATAAACCACCTACAGCAAGAGCGTTTTGCTCAGCGCAGGTGGAAAAAAAACCTTCGGACGCATGGAGGGCCGCCTCGATTAATTATCAGCTCCCCTCTCTCCCTCTATCGTTACCACCTGCACACAGTTATTACTGTAGTACTTTCTGAGAATGCATCCATTCAGTCGAGCATTGCGGGCCCTTTTAGCATCGTTCCCTTCTTATTAGATTGCGGCGCAGTAAATTAAGCCTCCGTCCACCGAACGAGAGAGTACTTTCGGTAAATGTACAGCGGGGAGTCGGGCCGGGAGGAGCGTGTGAAAGTGGAAAGTCGGAAGAAGTTTCCGAGGAAGAGAAGGGGGAAAGAAGAGGGCATGTTAGGGAGGAGAGGGGGGGAGGGCCGAGAGGAGAAGCTCTTCTTTTCTCCTCCTCTCTTGGCCTATTTCTGGGTAGTGGGCTTGAGGTTGGCGGGCGGGTGGGAGAGCGGGCGGGCGGGCGACTATCGATTCCCACGAGGCTGCGAGGCCGTCCCCTCCCTCACCCTAGCTCTCCTCCTCCGTTCCTTCCTCCTCGAGGCCGAGCAAGCCACAGAGGCCGAACTGAAGAGGAGGAGGGGGAAGAAGAGCTGGGGAGGACGGAGGGGAAATCCCTCTCCAACACTGCGCATTTATGTCGGCTTCGAAGCCGCCTCTGCGGCCTCCGCATCCCACGGACGCTGCTCAGTCATCATCGCCGTCGTCTCCCTGGGAAGCACCTGTGCATTCCGCTGTCAGTCCAAGCGAATGTCGCCTCTCACAAACAGCCTCGGAATGTCGCCCTAGTTATGCCACCCCGTCCGACTCGAGCCCCGTTCAGCACAGTTAGCATGCGAAGCGTCCTCCTTTGCACACGGAGCATAGGTACAGGGCGCGACAACAGAGAGATTGCCGTATTGCGATGCGACATGTTATGCGCCCAATTTGCTTTTGCCACGAAATTAAGAACATCGGGGGCAGATTCAAAATGCACGCAAACATCGTCCGATCGCCATATCTCTCCCGCAGTTGCGAAAGGGTTGACCTGATTACGAAACGCCATGTGGGTCATCAAGCGCTGCGCAAAAGGGGGCTCCATTATATTTTCTCCCTCTCTGACCGGCGGCCGCGGCGGCGGCCCTCTCCACTGATGGCCTAATGTACGCCGTACGTAGGTATCGATTGTGCAATTACAGTTCATGAGGAAAGGGGGCGGCGGCGGTCGAACGGACGAGAGGACAGCAATTTATAACTCGAGAGGGGAGGAGAATTGTGTGGGAAATAGAGTGGTGGCGGTGCTGGCTCGGGATGTGGGCCCGTTTCTAGCTCGGGTGTCCTCCATCCCCCTCCGGTTATTTTTTTGGCCCGCTTTTTTACGAGCGGCGCAGTCCGATAAATTATTGAAGTGGGTCTTTCCGCCCGCTCTTTTCTCCGTCGCTCCGAAGCCAACAACACATGACGGGCGGGCGGCAACATTGGGCCCTGCTACTAAGGCGTAGTACGTCGTACACTGCGGTAGATTGTGGGGCACCAATGTGACGGGCGGACGACGACGACGACGGGCATTTTCGACGGGGAGAGCGAAGCTCGGATGGGACTAGAATTTGCCAGACCGTCGAACGCTGATCGTCTCCGCTTCGTCCGTTCCCGGACGAAATCGGAGAGACCGGTTTGGAAATGGTGGCACTACCAGTACGTGCGACATACGTAATATCTGTCTCTTCGCTTCGACGGGCGCAAGAGGTGATTTTTTTTCAAAAAGTGTGGTGGCTTCTATTGTGTGTTTCCCCGAAACGTCAACTTGGAAATTTGATCTCCGCTCGTTTCTCTCCCTAGCTTTACCAAATCAAGCGTGGAGCCAGGGAAGCCCGTTGGGAGATATATTTGAGGGCCTTCCCACCTGTTCTTAAGCACATCAGACTGTTTTTGCTCGGAGGGTTGAGAAGACAAATCTTTGCAACTATTCTTCTTCCATCCAAGTACAGTGCCCGAATTGCTCGTTCCCATTACTTTCTTTGCGGAGAAACGAGGGAGAAGCATGTACAAGAACCACCACCACACATTACGGCAGCGAGCTCTATAATGTCCATCACGTGCAGTGGCTGTCTGCGCCAAAAAGCGGGGAGGGATGGAGGCCCTTTCTTTATTGGGTTTGGGAGGCCGAGGCGGCGGTGTAGGAAGGAGCCCTTTAATGGAACAGGAGAGCGTGCTTGCTTCGTACGAGCTATGTGCGGTGGGCACGAGCCGGGCCAATCAGCCAATCGATACTTCCCCTCCTCCTCCTCCTCCTAGGCCCCAGCTTGCTTCTTTCTCTCCTCTTTGCTTGTCACGAAGGTACAGAGCTTCGACTGAGGGGCATAGGGACGGACCGCAGTCGCCATATTGGACTGATGCCTCCCTCCCTCCCTCTGCGGCCGTCGTAATGACGCATTTAGCTCTCCTTTCCCCCCTTCAGCCTTCCCGAAAAGCAGGATTAGGGGAGAGAGACAAGCAAGGCGGTTTCAGCGTCGTCCCCGTCGGCCCACTACGTACACTCGTACAGTGACATTTGAAGAGATAGGGGGAGGGGGAGAGAGGACGGGTTTTTCTGACGAAAATTCCGGCGTAAACAACATCCCGTGTAGTACGGTGATGTTTGCTACGATATGCACGAGGCGCCTTCTCCCCTTAGCAAGCGGGCCATCATTTTTTTGCGTAGCACATTTTTCCGTAGAAGCACCCAGACACTTGCGACTGATAAGAGAGTGCGCGCCCCGCCGTTCTTCGCTCGCAGCCTTGCTGGGAGGGACTGGGGTCTCGTTGTAAAAATGTTTGTTTCCCCGAGACACGACGGAGCGAGGACGGAGGGTGTTAACAAACGGACGTACTTGGCCTGTCTGCTATGCTCCGTGGTACGGTTCGGAACAATGCGTGATACATCGCTCAGAAACGGCGGCGACGGAAAAATGTTCCATCCTCTTCCAGAGTTTTTTTTATAGAGAACGAAATAGGCAGTTGGGGAAAACTTGGCAGTGGCAAATCGGCCTCCCCTTACAACCCCCGGGGGAAGGAAGGGGGGAAGTAGTGTCAGGTAGGCCTCCTCCTCCCTTCCCCCCCGATAGAGATTTGCCGTGGGGCGGAGGAGAGAGAGGGGGACTCGAATTTCACCGCCTCGGTTCTTTTGTCTTCATATATCTCTTCTGCTGCCCCTCCGCCAAAGCCGACGGCGACGGGGGAGGAAGAGAAACTAAACGAACGAAGCCTCTGCCCGCTGTGCCTGATGGCCGACCAAATAGGAGCTAAGACTGAGGAAAATCGTCGCTTTCCAAAACATGGACAAGATTCAAGCCGCCAGCAACATCCACGAGGTGGAACAGACAGGCTCGCAACCGAAGCGGGACGTGGAGAGAAAGCAAAAAATCTGCCCATGGCCAAAATCAGGCGCGGTTGTAGCAACTCTTTTCGAACTTCACGTATCATGAATCGCAGCGCCGGAGAAAATGAACTGAGCGGCGCTGTAGACAAGGCTTTTCTTTTTTGCATATGATGAGCTGAATGTACTTAACTCTTTTTTAAGTTATTCCAAGTCAATAAACAAACAAATTCATTGAATACTGCGGCCGAAATAAAATCACATCATCACAGACCTTCACAGGAAAGAGGGAGGGATTGGGGGAGCTCTGGAGGTTGCTTTTTTGGAGACATAGGGGGGAATCTTTGTCTTCTGTGTGGGGAGAATGTATGTATAGTCTGCAGTACGCAGTACTGGATATACAGTAAGAGTAGCAGTTCGATGCGCAGCGACGTGGCCTCGAATTTGTACCATTTTCAATGATGATGGGGGGGATGGATATGACCCCGTCGCCTCTGTTGCGAAAAGCTACGATACTTTTTTTCTTTCTTTTCCGTACAGGGGGTAAGTTTTTGCTTCTTGAGTGTGGTCGGTTGGGCGCCTCTGTTCCTCCTCTCTTTCGTGATTCTTTCTTTCCTTTGTGGCTTTGTGGCTCCCCTCCTCTTCCCCAAAGCGTGCTTGCCTGCCAGGCGGCCGTCTGAGTGAAAACGGGTAGGAATTGATTGACTTCAGGTTTGTTTGAGAGGGGGGGAGAATCAAATTCGGCCTTCCTTGGCAAAAGGGGGGAGGAGGAGGGGAGAAAGAGAGGAGGAGGGGGACATAGGGGTATTTCTGGACGGAGGCGCCCGCTTCCTTTTCTGCCTTCTCATGGCCGACAGCCAATTGGTTTCGTCTTCCTTCTGCCATCTTTCCAGAGGTGGAAAATTGGCTTGAAGACAGTGGAGAAAAAACTTTTTTGGGGGGGGATCACGAAATTGTACGGTGGCGGGATGGTTATGTGGTGGGGAGGGATGGTTGTCTGCGGGGGGAACACGAGGAAAAAGGAAGGCTTTGGATTTGCAGCCTTGATCTTTCTTCTTTCTTTCCTGACGTTGATGATGAGATATTGGAGAGAAACAGCTACTACGCCATTTTGGGGGGATTTTCTTCTTGTTGTTCTTCTTTCTTTACACACTTACACACTCACACGACGTATATAATAGCGGTAGTAGTAGTAATGTTCTTTTTTTCTTCCTTCTTTCACCGGTCTGGCTGGTGTGACTGGCTGCCCTGCTACAGCCTGTGTGCGTCGAACGGCCGACCATCTCGGTCGGGCCGAACGGAGCGGCGGCGGCGATGGGGGGGTTTACACACATCTTCTCCCGGCGGCGGAGACCCGGGCGGGGGTCGGCCGCCGGCGCGGGAGGAGGGGAGGGGGGCGCCGCCGCCCGGGACCTCCCCTCTTACATTTTTTTTGCAGAAAGACATATTTCATCAGGTGAATCGCAAGGGTTTGCGCGGCCCGTGCCAGCCAGAGAGGTCCGTACGTGAGACGACGGGTGGGGAAGGGGGTGGGAACTAATTTTTTTGATGGACAAGATCGGCCTCATGCAGATCCGCGTAGACACAGGTTCTGCGTCGAAATTGCCGTTTTCTTCTTATGTTTGTTTGCTTGCTTGCTTGGGGAGACTTGTAGTAGTGGACAATAGAGCTTCTTTTTTCAGGTCTCTATGATACACACGCTCTCACACTGATCTTCTGTTCTTCCTGGTAGTAATATGGCATGTTCGGAAACAAGAATATAATGAAAGTGTAGTAGAACGATCTGCCGTAGTAGTAGTGGTGAATTACTTTTTTCTTCTTCATCTTTTCCGTAGTCCAAAAATTCGGGTCTCATATTCTCTGAGGGGGAACGGAGATTGGGGTTTGGGGTGGGGGGTTTCACGACGAGGAGACTTCTTTACCGTAAAGTGGCGGAGTAGTCGAGAGGGAGGATAGGGAGGAGGAAAAAACCGCTCGGTTTTGACTTTAATCGTTCGTCTTCTTTTCTGTTCGCCTTTTGCAATCACGAGTAAAAGAGGGGGGAAAGCGAGTCTGTGTGTGGGAGTGAGGGGGGAGGAATAGAGAGACGTGGGGAGGAGGGAGTTTGGGGGGAGGCCGCGGGCGGCGAGCAAGTAAGGTAGTTTTGAGGCAAGGTCTTTTTCATTGTGGCCCCTCCCCCAAAATACGATTTGGGGAGAGAGAAGAGGGGAGGAGGGGGGAGGGGCCGATTCAGTCTCAGGCTTTTTTATATAAGGGAAAATTAAAGTATCACAATGGAGGTGGTGGTGGGGAGTGGTATACATCGCATTCGGCTTTTGTCGACAGGCTGTAGCACTGCGGTGACTTGCTCTTTCTTCGTAATTCTTCCTTCATGCGCGCTGAGGTTTTTTTTCTTTTTTCCCATGTTTTGAAAAAAGTAGAATTTCTTTCTTTTTTGCGGTAGCAGACGAGTGGGGGGAGGGGAGGGCCGTCGGGCAGACGAGAGTCGAGAAAACGTGGGATTGATATCACAATGATTCACTTTTTCGAAGCTCGCGGGGGCAGACAGACCGGACACTTTTTGCGGGCGCCCGCGCCTTCTTTTCCCCCGCTTCTTCGGGTTTCTTTTGGCTCTTGATTTGCGTTTTCCGTTTCTCTTTTCTTTCCGTTCGACTCCCCTCTCCCCTTCGCGCGCGCACCGTCCGTATGTGTGTGTAGTTAAGACGACTTTTTTGCACCTTTGAAAAATTGCTGTTAGGAGATCAACTTCAATGGGACCCTGCTCCTCCTCCTGTTTGTTCCCCCTCTGCTTCGCTCCCTGCCGCCCTACAACGGGCGCGGGGAGAACCAAGTCCGTGGTGGTGGCAAAAGAGGAGAGAGTCAAGGAGTCCGCTTTGAAACATTATTCTTCCATTCTTTTTTCCTGTTCTTGAGATGGCTTCCCGATAGGAGAGGCGGCGGCGGCGGCTTCCAAGTCCTCCCCAGGAGGCGTGTTGGCGCCAGCAGCCGGGGCCTCTCTATCTCTCGAATAAAGGGTTCTTTTTTTTCTTGCATATGTTTTTTGAATAGAATATGCGCGATTCTTCCAAAACCTTCACTAAAAAGCTCTTCTGGGCTGGTGGACAGTTTGGATCCCTCTCACACCGCATGGGCCGGAGCATGCGACAAAATTCGACGTGCGTTGATGCTAGTTTCCCAGCGTTTCCTCCGAAAAGGGGTGGGGGGCATGATGGGTTGTCAGTGGTTTTCTTTCTTTCTTTTTTGCAGTTGCTGATGCTATATAGTTCTTTTTTGATCCGATGATTTTTTATTAGCTTGAAATAATAGTCTGACTCGACTTGGCATTTTTTCTCGCGACAAAAAGGCAGTAGATCTCTCTGTTTTTCAAATGTATGTGGGTGGGATCGGACAAATAAGTCTTGCTGCTGCTGCCTGCCTGCCCTTGTTGCACTCCGTCTTCCACGTGAATCTTCATCCTCCCCCTCGATTTTCCCCTCCAAGACAAGCCGGAACCCCCGCCTCCTCCAACTTGGGACCGCGATTGGCCATGCTGACAGGGTTGGCGGGGAGAGAGGTAGCGCGGAGGAAGATTGGGGGTGGGAGGGGGAAACTTCTTCTTTGACGAGGCAGGAATTGTTTGTGTCGAAGATGATAGAACCATATTGGTCTTCAGGGATAGGGTGGGAACGGTCGGGGGGAGGGCTTACAAGACGTGGGGGGGAAGTTGAGTTCTTGAGATCATCATCACAGGGTCCTGTGTGGTATGCGTCTGCGGCAAAAAGGAGTGTCACAACGAATAGCACTGTGGTTGTTGTAGTAAAGGGGTGCTGGCGGTGTTAGAATGGAGTGTGTTGTAGTTGCAGTACTTCTTCTTTCCCCCGGCAGAGGCGGCGGAGAAGGCTGCAGGATTCCGCGGGGCCCGAGAAAGAGGCGACGGCAGCGGCTCAAAGCGCGGCGTTCGTTCGTTCGGGGTCGGAGGAAGGAGACTCTTGACGGTGTTGGCGGAGCAAGGCGCGAAGGTTTGATTAAATTTTGCGTTCTTCGGCGATTCTGTTTCGAGCGGGGAGAGGAGGCACTGGAGTTGCAGGTGGGGTTGGGAGAGAGAGGGGAAGAAGGACCGTCTCTTTTGACCGGCGGCATTTGGGCTGATACTTTTTAAAAAGTGGGGGGACTGGCCCCGGTTGCCGGGGAGTTCGGCAGCCCCGCCATTCTCATATATTCCGCCCTACCGGTCTTTCTTTTTGCCCTCCTCCTTGTCTCTCGTCTGATCCCGTGTTCACAGCCATCAGCATCTGGATTGCCTCCTGCGTAACTCCCGCCCTGGTCTCGCCCAAGGATTTTCCTATTTTTTTGGTCTCCGCGCTCTTCTCCGTCGATGTGTCTTTGTCTTCCTTCCTCATCCCGTCCTCGATCGACCGACCGCGGTTGGTTGATTGGCCTCTGTTGTTTCCGTCACCTCCCGTGCTTCAGTCGCCCGCTGTTCGTCCGCAGCCATCACCGTCGCCACCAGAATGGGGGGGGAATGGGGGAAACGAGCTTCTCTCTCACCACAGCTCACCCCGACACAGCTTCCCTCCTTTTTTCAGGGCGACGGCGACGAACATCAGGACAGCGAACGACTAAAGACGGCGGAGGCTCCTCTTCTTCCCCACCTCAGGTTGTTGTGTGAGGCGGGCCGAAGAGAAACCCCTCTTCTGGCGGCGATTTCCTCTTCCTTCTCCTTTCCTACCTCCTCCTGCTCCGCATCCCGTCTCCGAGCGGCGTCTAACCGCTGGAGACGTACGCGGCGAGCTGCTCGATGGAGACGGACTTCCGCGGGTCGAGGAGGTAGTCCATCTTGCGCAGGGTGAAGTCCTTGCAGCCCGTCGCGGAGGAGGAGGAGGACTTCGTCGTGGGCGCGGGGGCGGGGGGAGGGGTTGTCGCGGCCTCGTTGTCGTTGGTGGGGGAGGAGGAGGGAGAGGAGTTGCCGCTGCTGGTGCCGCTGCTGCTGCTTCCGCTGCTGCTGCTGCTTTTGTTGCTGGAGGAGGAGGAGGACGTGCTGTTCTTGAGGTTGGGCCTCCAGGGCTCGTTGGATCCCTCCTTGAACTCGTAGAGCACGCAGATGGATCCGTTCTCCCCGATCCGGTAGCTGACCTCCTGAGGGTCGATCCACATGGTCAGCTCGGACGGGAAGATGGTGTGGATGAGGTGGGGCGAGAGGCCGCAGCTCTCGCCGGCTTGGGAGATGACGGGGTCCATTTTGCCGTTGATGCGGATGCATCTGTAACCAGAGCCCTGCAAGAAAGAAGAGGGGGAAAATTAGTCTCTGCTACAACAATCGCAAAGTAAGAAGTAAGTACCCACCTTGAACGGCTTCTCTGGGAACCAGTGGTCGCGGTACCGCCTGCGGAGTGCCTCTATGAGCGCATTTCGGAACTTCTCGAGCTGCGTCTCGTTGATGTTCCGCCGACCCAACCGTATGAGGTGGACGAGGAAGTTAGACGCAGACTGCAGTTCTAATTTCATAATAGACGTCGGCGCCGAAGGTCTCGGGGGCAGCGTGGGGATCGTCGTGGTGGCGGTTGTTGGGGTACAACTGGAGAATGGAGCCAGCTTGTGGCTGCTGCTGCTGTTGTTGTTGTGGTGGTGGTGGTCGAGGGCGGTCTTCCTCCTGTTGGGGGCGACTCACTCAGCGACCGCGTTGCTGCTGGAGCTGGAGGAGCAAGATGGCGTCTTCTGACCAAGGTCGGTGACTCACGCGTGGCGCGGTCTCCCTCTGTCGTTTGCACGCTGTCTGCCTCGCCTCCACTAATGCCTCTGGAAGGGGATCCCCCCGTGGGAGTCGCGGATGATCTTTGGTGTGTGGTGGTTGTTTGCCGAAGCGTCCTCGGCGACTTCCAAGTGCCTCCTCACTTTGCGTGTGTGAGGGCCTTGGGGTGGATGTAAGGGAAGCCTTCCTGGCTCGGCTTAACGCGACTTCGCTCTAGGGCGTCTGAGCTCTCACTGAGGCTCGGATGATGCGTCCGCCGTCCGTCCCTCCGCCGTCCGCCTCCGCCTCCGCCGCTCCAGCGGGCGATCTCCAGGCCGCCGAGGGAGGTGCTGCTCTCGCCGCCGCCGCCGCCGCCGCCCTTTCCTTTTCCTCTTTCTTTGTTCGGAGCAGCTGCTGCACTAGGGAGGGAGCGGGAACAAATTATTCATTACCAAGTTTGGAACTAAGGGTCGGCGCGAGTTGAGCTCGACTCGTAAATTTGCGAGCCGAGCCGAGCCGAGCTCGACTCGAGCTCGACTCGGGCCAGAAAATTCGAGCTCGTAAACTCAGCTCGC
>JAAUXU010067231.1_pt1 | contig 25631 bp, 21 predicted proteins | sample 7278151 | NCBI WGS metagenome assembly JAAUXU01 (sample SAMN14350113, study PRJNA611818) | marine sediment metagenome | isolation source: surface marine sediment (1.8m) | place: French Polynesia: Moorea | collected 2018-08 | reverse complement strand
GTAGGCGAGGTCAACATCGCTCGGGCATCTCACCCTCACCGAAAAGACCTCTGAAGGAGGAAGAGCGTGAAAGTCTAAGGGATCGCAGGTCCAGGAGAGACAGATCAGTTGATCGCCATGCGGGAGGGAGGACGAACAGGGACTCGGAACAAGAGAAGTCAACAAGGAGGGAGGAACCTCAAGATGTAAGAAGGTCGAGCAGGGACAGGGAACAAGAGAAGTCGACCAGGAGGGAGGAACCTCAACATCGACGAGGTCGCGACCGCGCGGAAAGCGAAAAGGAAAAGCTGAAAGATGGTGACAGCAGAATTCGCCAGGACCGTCAGGATCAGGATAGAAGTAAAATGAAACGGGATGCCTCACATGAAGAGAGAGCGAGACGTGACGGAAGAGATGGTCGCAAACGATCTGGAGAGAAAGAACGACAGGCTAATAGCAGAGAAGACACCAGACCAAGGCGACAAGACGAGAAAGAAAGTAGTCGACACTGTCTTGATGCTAGGGACGACGTTGGAGAAGCCAGAAGTCGGAAGAGTACGTCTCGTTCTCCTCAAAACGCCAACCGAGAGGTCAAGAGGCCCAGGAGGGAGCTTGAAGTGGACGAACGCAAACGGACCAGGAAAAATTCGTCCAGGAGGCGGCACGACAGCTCCAGCAGCAGCAGCGGTGGCAGTAGCAGCAGTGACAGCGCTTCAGGTTCACGACAGAAGAGAAGCAAATCGCCCATCAGGAGCAACAAGAGGCAGAGAAGTGCCCAAAAGGAAGAACGATCCCGTGATCGCAAAGGTTCTACTTCTTCCTCTCCCTCTCCAAGGAAGCCACGTGAAAGGTCGCTTGATCGAAGGGTTTCTCCTCGACGGGATTTGCACCAGCATCCAAGGAGGCAATCGTACTTGGGTCGAGATCATGGACCTGACAGCTCAGCTCGCAAGACCTCCGAGCAGCCGAGGTCACGTCGAGGCCCCTCTGACAGCCCCCCAAAACAGTCTCGCCGGAGACGTCACGACAGCAGTAGCAGCAGCAGCAGTTCTTCTTCCGCATCACTTAGTTCACCGAAGAAGGCCAAGGCAAAGAAAAGCGAAGAGGCGAAGAAGTCCCTTGCTCCGCAGCGTGATGAAGAGGAAGATGACGAAAAAAGACGTAAAAGAGATCGACACGGTTCCAGAGACGCCGATGCCAGACGTAGGCCAAGTTCTGAAGTTACCAGACGCGATCCTCTTTCGCCTGAGCAAAAGAGACAAAGTGACGCTCCACGAAGACGGCATAAGTCTTCGTCATCTCCAAGTCCTGCCAGAGGTAAGGAATCTAGAGACTACAGAAAAGATCATCTGCCAGAAAAATCTGCCGAGAAAGATCAAGATGAAAAACAGGATAAGGCCAAGGATGCGCTCAGGATGATGGAGGCAATCATCCGACGACAGGAAGAACTCCGGCGAAAGCAGCAGTTATCAGCTTCAAAGAAAGAGAATAAAAGTAAGAAAAGATCTAGGGAGACGTCGTCATCGTCATCGTCGTCGTCGTCCTCCTCCTCCTCGTCCTCCTCCTCATCTGATTCTGAAAAAGATGAGAAACGACGACCAGTGAAGACAGAAACCTTGTCCAAGACCAAAAGAAAACCAGCCCAGAGGAGCTCCTCCTCCAGCAGCAGCGAGTCCTCTGACAGCAGCAGCGGCAGCGAGGATGAGGACACAAAGAAGAAAGTGGATAAGGCCAAGGCTAAAGTCCAAATGAAGAAGGAGGATAGCACTGAATCTTCATATAGTGACAGCAGTGACGAGGAAAGGAGAAAGAGCAAAATGAGTACTACGTCATCCGCAAGAGTAAAAAAGGAGGCAAAGAGTTCATCGTCTTCCTCTTCAGAAGATTCCTCTTCCAACTCTTCTTCTGAGGAGGAAAAACCAACTATACATAAAATCAAGGTAGAACCAGCACTCGGTGACAAGCGTCGGGTCTCACCACCAGCACAGTATCGGACGAGAAAAGATGATCCGAGGAAGGGTCGGGATCATAGCCCTGAGAGGAGAAGCGAGCGAGACCGCGACCGTGAGCAAGACCGCTACCGTGAGCGGGAACGCGACCGTGAGCGAGACCGCGACCGCGACCGAGACCGTGAGCGAGACCGAGACCGGGACCGGGACAGAGACCGCGAGCGAGACCGCGAGCGAGACCGCGAGCGAGACCGCGAGCGAGACCGAGACCGAGACCGGGACCGCGACCGGGACCGCGACCGGGACCGAGACCGGGACAGAGACCGGGACAGAGACCGAGACCGGGACCGGGACCGCGACCGGGACCGCGACCGAGACCGCGAGAGGGACCGAGACCGCGACCGAGACCGCGAGAGGGACCGCGACCGAGACCGCGAGAGGGACCGGGACCGCGACCGAGACCGCGAGCGAAACAGAGATCGCGAGCGGGACCGCGATAGCAGAGATGGCAGGCACAACAGAAGGAGTGACTATGAGGACACAGATCGCTGTCGTAGGTCTCGTCGCCCAAGTCCATCACCGTCAAGGAGGCGGAGGTCACTCAGTGTCGATTAAAGAACTGTTTTTGCAGCGTGTTCTCGCTCGACCTGCCCTAGTACACATGGTTCTCATGGAGACCTGCTGCTGCTCCAATCATAATCCAGAGTACCCAACCTAATGTGCATGGATGGATATTTGCATTTTTGAGATGGTGTTTGAGTGACGACGAAACATGAATTTCTCCATGAAAACGTATGCTTTTACTTCGTTGCATGAGGTACTTGAGGATAACGGAGCAAACATGGCTTATTTCAAGGCTATACTCAAGTCGACATGAATACATGTACATAAGATGCTTTTCACATCTGACACTATAATTATTCTTCAGGCCTAAACATTACAATAAAACAGTATCAGCGTAGTATCGTAACACTAACAACACGTGGACACCGGAGAAGTGGAAGCTGAACGTTGGCTGTTCTGTGGTACAGTCCTTGGCTTAAGTGATGTCCGTGGGAAGGGAGAAAATGGGCTGTATCTGCTGCAATGGCAGCTTATGGAATAGAATCTGCGCCCGAATATGGTTGTTGCCTTGCAACACAACATCCAGAAGGGTGATCAACTTTGTGACGGCTCATTTTCATGCCAAAGTGTCCAAAGTGTAGTGACCCCTAAGGGATGCTACGCCACTGATATTGATTTCTCTTCGCTTTGGTACTTCGGATGAAATTGGCCCAAAACTTTCCGGTGCCAGGACCCTCGGGATCCCTTCGCCAGATCCTTTCAGACATGATACATGGGTGAATACCTCCCACGAAGGCGCGACAGCACTTGCTTCAGGTGGGCACCCGCCCAGTCGAAGATGTGAGCTATGCAGGGGTTACCTGATGCTCAAAGGCCTGCTGAATCGTCCGCGTTGCGCCACGTCATTAGTTCTGTTTTGGACAGACTCATTGAGTGAGGAGCAGCCATAATGGATGCAGTGTGCACGTGTAGCTAGTGTGTGGAGTCCACTCGATGCTCGAGAGTACAGTGTAGCACCCAGTGATGTATGCAGCACACAGCGTAGCAATGTCTGTGATATCAATCGAGAGAGCTGGGAGTTGGACGGACCCCCTCTCCGAAGGGGGCACGCATCCCCTAGAAAATTTTGGCCAATTTCTAAAAAATTACCAACGAAAATGAGAAATCAACTCCATTGGCTTGTTACCCTTCAGGGGTCACCTCACTTGGGCCACACTAGCATTAAATTGGGATGTCACAAAGTTGGTCACGCCGCTGAGTCCTATGTCTCAGTGACCGACTTCAAATTGTAACCCAAAATATTTCAGTTTATCATATACAGGCAATTTTCCTCTGTAGACATTACTTGCGCCAAGGACTGCACATGGTTTTCCACTCCGCCGCACTAGCAACCATAATAATCTACTGTATGCATTAGATTTGAACTATGATAGCATCGTGATTGAAGTTGAGTCTAAGGTAAAGGCGAAGGAATGTAGTAGGCCTTTTCATAAAGCAAAGCTTACACCTTTCACCAGTGCGACACTTATTGCTACAGGCCGGAGAATCGGCCGAAAGTTACGACATTGTACTACTTCTCAGTATAAGTTGCAGCATCTGGAAGGGTTCTGCTGCATCTGCAGCATGGCATTGGTGATAGGCGCTGTCGCCAGCTGAAGCAATTCTTCCTCCTCTCGCCGCCGTAAGAGGTCCAACCAAAGGGCGGCTGGCGCAAAGTTTCGCGCAGCTTTGAGCGCCATCAGTGACCCGCAAGAGTGCGCCCGATGCAGCGGCCTCCGTGGATGGTGCCCGACCGTGGCTGCTGCAGACATTGCGGCCGCCGCCGTGAGGCCACCACCGCCGCCGCCACTACTCAGCCGCCGCTCCCTGGAAGACGAAGTACACACTCTTCCGAAGCAGCTTCTTGTCTCGTCCTCTGATCCTCTCGACCTCTTCAGCGGTTTTGAGTCTGCGGGTGGCGGCTGCTGCTGTTCCAAATGCCAGGCAAATCGCTTGGGATCGTAAATCTCTATGGACTTGGCGTTAAGCGCATCTGCCTCGTCGGGAAGGGTAGATGGATCATCTGAGATCTCTCCATCGTCGTCATCGTCTTCTACTTCCCCCTCCTCCTCATCAGCAGAGCGATTATTCTCCTCCTGGATCTTGTTGAGCCTTTGCTCTAGCACCCTCAAGTTGACCTTGTGCCTCCTCGAGGCGGATGAAGGTCTACTACTAATTTCGCCGTCCAGCTCGCCATCGCTCGAGTTCTGGCTATCGTCCCTGGAGCGACTATTGCTTCCTCCCCCTCCCCGATAGGCCGAGAGTGATTCCAGGTACCTCGTCAACATGTCGAATGGAGCACCCTCGGTATCACTCTCGAGCAGCTGAGGGGGCGGAGGCGGTTTGTGGTGATGGATGGCGTTGGCACTGCCACTGACTACGGAGGAAGCACAGGAGGTATTTGCGCCGCCAGCGTTGCTTCCACTGTTATTGTTGGCATCCTGGTCAGAGGCGTTGAAGTCAGCCACGATGTGTAATTCGCTAATTCTGTTGAGGCTATGAGACTGACGAAGTCGAGTTGAAGAAGTATGAGCAGTGCGAGTACGCCGAGATCCACCGCTACTGCTGCCACCTCCGCCTCCCGCGTTGCTCTCGCTGTTGGCGTTATTGTTGTTGTGGCTGTCAGTTTTCGTGACCACGGTTCTGCCACCACCAAGCGATCCCGATGTCATGAGTGACGAGGCATTTCCAACTCCTAGAAGAAAGTGACTTAATAAGATGGAAGTTCTAATGTGGCTAGTATAGTAGGAGAGTGCATGGTCGCCTTTTTTTTTTCCTTTTTACCTGGATCCTGACTGTCACTGGAGTCTTCGTGCTGTGAGTCTCTCTTTCCGTAAGGCGGAGTAGCTCGGCGTTCGTTCCTCCGCCTCCTGGACTCGGAGTCGTCGTCGCTGGCGTCAGAGCTGGAACAGGACTGCGCCCGTGCCTTATGCAGTCGCCTCCGCTGTTCGAGTCGCCGGATAACTGCGACGCCAGCAGCACTGCTTGGAAACGAATCAACGGGATCCTCCACTTCCTGCTGCTGTTGATGTTGGACCTGGTGCTGATGCGACTCAGCGAAGCTCGGCCGACGACCGGTTGGAGACTGAGTTGGAGCTGCACCACTTCCAGAAGTAGACACGTCCTCTGCTTCTTCATGTATCTAGAAAACATGAGGAAATATAGGCAGGAAGCAAATATACAGAATTTCTGTCTTTACCACCATGATGAAAAGATGATCAAATCTTTGACACCTGGCAATAGCTCACCTGGTTTAGTACCAGCTGCGGCGAGCTCCTGGTGGCCACCAGCTTCTTGCCTGTTCTGCCCACCTTGTAACACCTGGCGGGGGAGCTCCCATTGGATGACGTGCTAGCCGACGAGACATTGCTGTCCTTGCGCTCAAGAGCAGGGACTGTGGGATACTGGGTCGATGGTGTGGAGGAAGCACTAGCTGCCCCCGTTGCAGCGGCCACGTTGCTGCCCGTGTCAACAGAGGCAGCTTTTCTCAAGGAACCTTGTCTGCTGAGACCACCGGTGCCAATCTGAGAGGACACTGGAAATGGGGCTGGAGGCGTTGGCGAGGAAGACGAGGATGAATTGGCACCAGTAGACTGCTGCTGTTAAAAAAAAAGGCAGTAATCAAGCCGTTGGAAGTGTTGCAAGAGCAAGAAGGTAAAGCAAATGACAACTCACCTGAAAGCTTCTAAGACTAGCCGCGAGAGATGAAATGTCGACAATTGTTGTCGACGTGGCACTCCCTGCGTTGGCGGCGGCGGTAGCGATAGCAGCTACCTTCTCCGCAATCGATGACGTCGACGAGTGCCTAGATCTGGAGGCAGAAAACTTGTGTGAAGTGGTCACCAGCGTGGAAACGACAACGTCTGTGTCGTTCTCGTCAAAAAGACTCTCTTCCACTTCTTCATTCTCCTCTTCTTCGTCTTCCTCTTGGACAATTGATATATTTCGAAGTCTATTGGCCGCTGCGAAGCGCTTATTGCCGTTGGACGATGCGGCCGCGGCTGCGGCGGCTGCTGCTGTAGCTGCGCCAACAGGTGGGGCATCTGGGGATAACAGGCTCTCCACTATAGCCGACGGTCTCTGACAGGCAGCGAGAGAAGGTGGCAATCCGCCACTTATTTCAACAAGTCTGTAACGGAGACAACTTTAGAAATGTATCGGTAATCATTAGTTCCTTGCTTTACGTTCCAATTTGTACTTCACCTAGTCCACTTACAGTTTGTACTTCCCCTACTACACTTACAGTTTGTACTACACCTACTTCACTTACAGTCTGTACTAATGTCCTACTCTCTTTGACCTTAAAATCTAATTTGATCCAAGAGTTGAGGCTTGTGCCAAATAGCGCTTACCTCTCCGTTGCACCCAGACCGCCTTCCTCAAGACTCTTGCAGGCTGAAACTGGCTTGTCCTGCTTCTGTTCTCGGCTGGCCATGGATGAGGTAGAGACGACCCTGCGTGACCTACGCGTACGCAACTGGCGCGCCATCGCGTGTCTCTGTGCGCCCAACTTACGTTCAGCAAGCAGGAAGTAGGTTGCAGTTATGTGGTTATACTCGTTCATGTCCAGCGCTCTGAAACGAAAGATCACTGAAATCGCTAGCTCGTTAAGGAACTAATCTTTTTTGTCCAATTACTCTATGATTTCTTCTTTCTCTGCGATCTCTCCAGTCACCATTTTAGCGAGTATGTACTCGTGTTCGTCCTCAGTGAGGTGTTCTCTCGAGACCATCGGAAGTTGCTCCTCGGTGCTCATGGCGTTACCCTCGCTATCAGCGGCACCGCCGAACCAAGGATCAGACACAATGTCGGCCAGACTGGCGCGCAGCTCAGGCTGACGTTGGAGCATGCGGGATATCAGTCTACAAGGAAAAAGCGTAGTCAAGCGTACACGTCATGTAAAACTTCATTGCTCCTAGTGCGTCTAGTGCGTGTCCCAGTTCTAGAGAGAGCTAGCTCGAAGAAATTACACCTCTACAGTGTAAATCCGAAGCCTTGTACAGTTAAAAACAGTCCGGATTTATCTCGACGACCCTGTACATGAAGTTCCTTGCCTAAACTGAGGGTGCCCTTACAATGTCGAAGTATCAGTCATGTGTGTCCGACGGCGCTCTGGTCTCTAAAGGGCTACAGTGTGATAAAAATCCGCCAACACAAACAGGACCCCAGAGAAACGAGAGGCATTGGCTTTCTCTTCCATCCATTCACCGGCTGATTAGTCTGGCGCGGAGCTCCCGTTCTAACTAATGTGGCTGCACATTAATATCTCGTGCTTCCGGAGAAGGCCTATTTCCTCATAAAACGCCTTTCCATCCCCTCGGGGAGAATACAGAAGGCCTCCCTGTTCTGAGCATGGATGGAACGAAGCATATTCACTGCCCCGCCCAACCTAGACTCACATCTGCAGTCTCTTCAACATTAATGTCCCGTGTCTTTCTTACCTTTTGCAGTGTTGTGAGATGTGCTTCGGAAAGGAGTACTTGCAGTCCATGATCTTGGTGAGGGTCTCGCTATCATTGGCCTCCTGAAAGGGTGCAGTGCCGCACACTAACATGTAGAGGATGACTCCCAGAGACCAGATATCTAAAAATAAACATCAGACATGTGTAATGCATTGTACTACTACTCGTAGCCGCGATGAGAACTTTTTTTTATGAGAGCTGACATTATCCTCATCAACAGGGCCATTGTGTCGACCGCAATCTCCATGGAAACGGGCTCTTTCATCCAAGCAGGGTCGCCGTCGGAGGACAAATGAAAATGTGACGTCAGTTTGCACAAAGAGAACTGAAGAAGAGCGGAACAGAGATGGACAAGAGATAAGAATGCCTTCTCTCTCCTGTGAAGTCGCGTCATCCAAATCTGACATTCTCTAGAAAGCCGAAGAGAATGTAAGAAAAGAAAGTAATTTAGTTAAGCAGAGAGGCTTGAACAAGACGGTGAGATGCCTTCCATGATAAAGTTGTCAAAATGGCAGAAGTTGTAGGTACGAGATCGCTCAAAATACCAGAACATACGCTGAGCACGTAGAACAGAAGAATCATTTAAATCCAAGAGTAAAGAAAGCAAAACGAAAAACCAAATTAGAGAGAATTTTCAAATAGGAAGGGATTTCTTAAAGGAAGCAGATTGTTCACACACAAAAAGCAGGTTCTGTTAGTAGTGTGAACGGTGCTCGCATACTTTGGACCTGAGAAAGCACTAAAACACCTAGGAGCATACTAGAAAACTCCACTGACAGCAGCTCTTGGGTTTCTATTATTAGCTAGCGGGGATGTTTTTTCAAAGCTGGGATTTAAGATTACCCGACAGAGAAGAACTTGTGGAAGGTACGAGGAAAAGAAAAGCGGCAGCAAGAACTTTTTGCAAAATGAATAGGTTCTTACCTACTGCAGGAGCGTCGTAGGCATCACCCAAGAGAATTTCCGGCGCAGAATACGCCAGACTTCCACAGCTGGTCTCCAGCCGCTGTCCTGGATTAAACTGGTTGGAGAACCCGAAGTCGGTCAGCTTGACGATGCCCAACTTCTCGAAAAACACTACGTTTTCGGGCTTGAGGTCTCGATGAACCACGTGTAGGCGGTGGCAGTACTGAAAGATATTTGCGTGTGAGTGAACGTTCACGGAAATCGTCAGTGGCCGTCTGAGTGAGATGTTTCGTTGTATCCGCCAATGTAAAAGACTGCTCCACGACTAGGGTAACCTGCGACTTCATCAACCACCACCTACCGGGTGTATCTAAGTTAGCCCACGCAGGAAAGTAGCATTAATGTCACCATTAGAGCATTTAATGCACTGTTACTGGCATCAACTGAAAGCAAACTTAGTTGGCCACAAGGTATGAATAACACAGTTTGGACTGAAAAGTGTTCTGTGCTGTGAGCTAACTCAATACAAGTCACCAAGACCACATTAGAAGCGTAGCTTCTTCTGAGGAGGGAAATAACTGGAGGAGGTTTCAAGACGTGACTGTGAGATCAGTTGCACTCCCACATTCCAATGAAATAAGCACAGAGTATAAAATAGAGACTGATACCTCCAAAATAAAGTAGTTGCACAGACATTTTTAAAATATCTTTTAAACTACTTGTATGGACTTTCACCGGTAAAAGTTGCCAGCGATTCCTCGGGCTCCCAAGGGTGAAGTTCGGTCTCCTTCTTAGTGTCACAGGCGCATTAGAGTATTTTGGATGTACAGTGCTTCAAAAGTTAAGTCGTTGTATCTCACAAATGGCAAGCGCCAGCAAAAAGATTCGCACGGCGTCAGAATGGGCGAGGGCAAGAGCTTTTGACCTTTTAATGTTACACAACCGTTTCACATCAATGCACAAGTTTATAGTAATATCCCGATTTCTGCGATCTCAGAAAATGGCTGTTTGAAAAATCCTCTAGAACTGCCAAGAAAAATTATTTTCTTAAAAAAAAAAAAAACACTGAAGCAAGAGTCAAAACATCGCGTCTGACCCATTCTCATGCCGTAAGTATTGCTTTTATAGCCTCAGTCGTTTCCAAAGCCCAAGGACTTAACTTTCTGCGTAAACTTTTGAAACACTCTGTTTATTTAGTGCATACTAACGCTACTGCTCAAAAACAGGTAACCTGCCAAGCTATCAGTTCTCTTTACAGTACATCAGCGCATGCGACGCAAGCTCTGATTGAGTCACCTGTATGGCTGTGACGATCTGCCTGAAGTACTTCTTTGCCTGGTCCTCGTCGAGTCCGCCCTCATGCCTCATGATATAGTCGTACATGTCTCCTCCGTCTGCGAACTCAAGGACCAGGTAAAGTTTTGTCTCTGTATCGATGACCTCGTAGAGGCGAACGACATGAGGGTGCTGCACCAACTTCATTAGCTGCACCTCCTGCAGCATCTGCACTCGAGTGGCCGCGTCCAGTTTCGACTTATCGATCACCTTCACCGCAACCTGGTCACAATACATATAATACATATGGCTTTAAGAGACACGTACGAACGATATACAGACGCTGAGAATGACATGACAAGAACAGAACGCTACCGGGAACAGATGAAGACAGAACAAAATTAATGAGTTGTTCTTTTATAATAATTTCATCAGCGTCAGTTCAGTCACGCGAGAAATTCGTGAGCTTCCTCCTGCTATGCTAATGAACTTTACTTGACTTCATAGGAGTCTTCAGTTTCGAGCGTCAAAGAAGCTGAGCTTTTCACACTTCAGTATTGGGATTGGCGTTGAAGCAACGTTCTGTACGTACATAACGTATGTTAGGCATGACGAACACGTACGCGTGCTACTCATTCATGGCGACGTCGCAGGCATGGCTACTCCAATGACACGAGCGACGACGTCCACGTTAGTCCTGTCAGGGAGTCTGTAGTCAACTCCGAGTTGGCGATAGGAAAATGAACGCCCACAATTTCTTTTAGGCTCGAGTAAGGAAAAGAAAACCCTCTGACACAAGGAAGTACACATCCTTTTACGTATACGATGAATGCAGAGAATCCAACCATTACCTTCTCGCCGGTGAAGACATGTCTTGCAAGCTTGACGACCGCGTAGTGTCCCTCGCCCAGAGTCTCCTCCAAGTCGTAGAGACCTGCAATTTGTCGTCGCTGCTGGCGGAAAGGGTTGGAAGGAGGTTGGCGGTCGCCTCCGCCGATGCGGTGACGAAGCTCTAAACGCTTTTCCATCAAGGTCCTGGGGCAGAGAAATAGAATTCTTTGAGTGGGTTGGTATATGCCGTTCTTCTCGCGATCCACAATTCCTCTAGAGATACAGTTAGTTCTTTGACAGTTGGAAGATGCATTTCCAGAACTTCTCAACATTTCCGAACCGGCGGGAGAAGAACACTTAGTACAAGAAAAGATCTACTTCTTCTCTAGAAAGTTTCGGTTGAGAAATAGGAAGATGAATCCTCTTGCAGTTCTCCAGAACGGCGAGGTCTCTCATTGTCTGCAAAGATGAGATGCTGGATCGATGCACTTTGCACTAGCTTAAGGAGTGAGCTAGAGAATACAGTGGAAGGGACAATTACTTGGAGAGCTGCGCGGTAATGTTTGCGTGCGAGCATCAACCCAATAGCAAAATGCACTACTGAGCGGAGCGACATGGCAAACACTCTCAAGGTCGAACTGAGCGCACTGTACAACATTACACCGTATTGGAAGAGATCCAATCACGTTCCAACAGCACAACTGATGAACTGTTTGGATCAGGACGAATTCACGGACGTTTTCGGACATGTATACGATCATGTGTGGATACTTATTCATCTACGGGTGAATACACACAAGTCTCCCAACATCTCGGCCTCACTAGACGCTCGCGTGCTCGCACGCACACTCACAAACGCGCACACAGAGGCCACTGCACATCCTAGGCAGGATCCGGTCGGGTCACAACTTAATAGTTTCCCTGGGCACTGGCTGGACAACTTTTAAGTGGGACTGATGAAAGGATCTGCCACTGACATCACGTAACAGGATGAAAGCAAAGCAAACAGAAACGTAGCAGGGAAAAGCAATAAGAGAGAAGTGGAAAGCTTTGCCCAACAGGCATGTGACAAAGACGGCTTATCAATTTTCAACAGGTCTAAGCTCCATGACGTTCATTCCATCTTGCACTTAGTGGGCAGACGTACGCGCACGGACACGTTCATGCTAGAACTATAACCAAAGTATGACATTGCATGACATCAGCTCTTGAGACACACGTAAGCCTGCGAGGTAGGTACTGGCATTATCCGTCTAGCCTGGCTTACAGAGACTCTTACCCTACCTATGCAAGTTTTCCTCTCAGCTTTCAGTCAAGAAATTCGCCAAGCTCCATTCGTTCAGTGGTTCAGTTGTGCCTCCCTCCCCCTCCAAAAAAGCTAGACTATTAGAGTCGTAGACATGCGAGGGAACTACATGAATGAACAGGGCCATCGGAAGACCTCATTTTCTCGAGTGTTTGAAAGGCAACTGTTTTGCTCTCTCTCCACTCTCTATCAATCTATCTATCTATCTACCTACCTACGTATCTATCTGTCCATCCATCTATCGCTATCTCTCCAGCTATCTCAGGCCTGGCATTACAAAAAGATACTATAAAATGCCGAACACAGCGCAGAACAGGGTGCGCAGGAAATGCTTCCTTGATCCAAAGCTGGTAGAAGTAAGTAGCGGATTAAAAAAATATCCTGTTGCACCCTGTATGCCGCGCAAAGCCATCATACAAAGCCAAACCACGCCTCGCTCAATCATCCTCTCCCAATTTTGGCTTCTCTTTATAATGTTAGGACGGATACTCATGGTCTGGAACCCAGGGAAAAATGCTTGTTACTACATGACTGCAGAAAGGTTTCCCTCCGTAATTCTATGCTCTCACTATCTCATCATGCCTTCAGCTTAGGCATACTGAATGAAGTACTGGAAAGTAGGGCTGGTGTTGATAAGCCGTCCTGCCTCCATACTGTGCCTTTTTTCCACCGCGTTACTTCTGCTGTACTATAAACTGCCTCGGAACACGTAACGTGAAAGTGGCTCGAGGAAATAAGATAATCAGCGACTATGCACTGTACAAGCTACAGGCATTTGATTGAGCCCCCCCCCCCCCAAATTATTCTGCCCGCGTACATACCACGTTTTGCATTGCGTACAGGGAGTGACAGTTGTGAAGGTGGTACGGATTTGTCAGTTACTGTAAGCAATACACATACAGCACACAGATGTACAATAACTACGGGTTTAAAGCTGAGCTGCGGCTAAAAATAATAATCTGTGGCACTCACAAAGCGGTATCCATTAAAGCACATTTGCTGCAGTCTAGCAGGAAGGTCTTGCCTTTAACAAAAAAAAAATTGAAACTCTTTCTTTGTTGATAAAATAATCTCACCAGAGCGAAGCTACTGCTGTATGCGTCTCTTGCTAGAAATGACAGAGAAACAGACATATTCTAACTTTGTACAAAAATTGCAAGACGGAAAATTCTGCAAGCTCTGTCTTTTGCGTGCGGCTGACTACATTTTGCCATCGCAATTATGTCCACGTTCAGCGTAGTCATCAATGAAACACATAAGCAGAGTTGACATACACTGTGGACTGCTGAAAGATTTTGGTAACTGCGTTTCCCGTGACTAGCGCAGCACTTACTTGGCAAATCTGCATTGCCCTATAGCGAGGGGAACCCAGTCTAGGCATAAATCGCTAGATCAGGACTTTGTAAGTCTACGTTCTGTTTAGTGCAGCAACGAGTAGCTAGTCTATTGTCCTACCTTGAACGCATTTGTTCACATTCGACGACACACTCAATCTTACGGCATCGACGGAGGCTGTATTTTTTGTACTGCCTCCGTGAACGTGCCAGCCTTGGGCAAGTGCAGAACTGCTTGCGACATAAGTAACAACGCTCAGTACCATTGCCAGGATATGTGAGAGATTGTAATACTCACTCCCTCGATATGTGACTGCAAAGTCAAGATATGTGTACCCCGGGTGGCCCTTAAGTAGTGATACATGCAGGAGACTTTGTGGCTGAAGTGCTAGAATTCGGATTTCCTGCCAAGACAAGTCTCTGCCCAATTGTCAGCTGTCAAACAAAAAATAACAAAATCAAATAGCAAACAGTAACAAGAAGCAAAAAAGGGGACACCAAGGTAGTCTAGCACGTTTCTTTCAACAAAGGTGAGCATCTTGCTAAAGTTGATGCTGGTGGACAGTAACTTTACGTGATTCTGAGATGGCCTCTTTCTTGATCATCTAATGCATTTCATTGACGGCAGCAAGTCAAGTCAAAAGTGATTCCCTTAGCATCAAGAACGTCACCAAGACCATGAGATAAGAGGTCAGGGGGTTGTTCACCCCATCCAGGTAGGCCAGACTGACAGAGAAACAACGTATGACTATGAACTGCATCATAAAGTGTTTCATTACGCCTATGCATATGCGTGTTATCCCAATTGTATCCCTACTTATGGGCCATACGGTACGGTACTTTCGGATCCGCCTTGAAACATGACAGCTACGAGGGCAGAAAGTTTTGTACGGTCGCCTCTATGATGTCGGAGGAGATGTGACTGATCACGTGCAAGACCGGAAAAATTCTCTGTCAATTCCTGCCCTTTAACAAGCAAGCGGCGCAGTGATGTCGCCTTAGCAGAGAGGCAGATCCTATGCGTCGATACGATAAACATGTTTCAGTTCCCTCCGTTCCTTAAGAAAAAAAGAACTCAGCAATAGCAAGCAAGCAGCCAAAATTGAGCAGAACCTCTGTCTTGTGAAGTTGACGTTACTCAGAGTGCGAATGGCAACTAATTGATACAAGGAAATTTTATCAGCAATGTCATTTTCTTTAATATCCTCCTCGTGCTGGACATGTTAGTACGCACATTGTTTATATGTCTCGCGAGACCCTGAAGCTGCTGATGACTCACGCGCTATTGGCAAAATATCTTAGGAGATAGGCCGGCCTTCGACTGTCAAGAGTAATACATTGCAGGGCAACTTTCAATTTCTCTCATATGTACTCTGGCACGTGGAACGTCTGCAGTACAGTCCTGTACAAGGGACAAGAACTTTCTCAGGAAATACTTTCCCCTTGTAGCCACCAAGCAGGCAAGTGTGTTACTGCATCCTATCGATGGACGTTTTGTACTAAGTTGTGTTTGCTCACGATTCGAGTGAGAATGGGTGCACAAGCCTGTGTGGAATGCAGCAATTTGAAATGAGAAGAATAATCAGCGCCCACATGTGGACTAAGCTGGCGAGCGACGGGGTCATTATGATACTGTCATTAACTGTTAAGTAATGCACTTACAAGCGACTTCTTTTCATGAACACTCTTCCCCAACAGCGCTATTCTGCCAATCACAACTTTGTCACCTGAATAAAGCTCGTGAAGAACCCAGAGAAGTAACGTGAGAGGAAAGTAAGATGACTTCACTGTCAATTGCAGGTTTTGAGAATTGAGCTAAATGCGAACTCGGGGTGGTCCCGACACCTACATGGGTGTCCCAAAATTGGGTGCACGAAAAGTTGGTGGGGAAAATTGGGCGTAAGCAGAAAAACTCCGTTCAGTACAATTGACGGAGAGTCAGGTCTATTCGACTCGGATAAGCCCGTGTGGGCGTTCATCGCACACCAGTTCTGTCATCTTGGTGGTTGCTCGACATGCACACCTTAACGTGCGTCTTTGCATGGTAACACCAAGTGTAGCTCCGCAAGGCCTGGTCTGGTTTTTAGGTTAGGACAGCTTTCTTTAAAAAAAAAGTTCTCCGCACTGACTATTCCATAGGAAAGTGCAGTCCAGTAAGTTGGGTGCACGAAATGACCGTGCAGCAGCCCATTGAGTCGACTTTGCCTGCACCCAACGCTCTGCATCGAGGTTTTCGTGCATCCAGTTTTCTTGCACAGCCTTTTCTTAGTTCTTGAACTTGGTTCTTATACGAGTTGTACTGAGAGATGGCAAAGATATGAGAGGAGAAACAGGGAGCAGGTAAAAAAAAATTGCCGCTGTTGGAGCAGGGCCAAGAATATTCGTTACTGCTGCAATGGCTCAGCAGCTATCGTAAGGCTGAGCGAGCGAAAAACAGCAATGAAATAGGGAAGTTGTTGAGTATGAAGTAGACTTCATTCTTCCTGCTCCCGTTAACTCAGTAGGGAAAGCTTGATGCGCTTCATGTGTGTTATGACTTGACTGGAACTTTTAACCATAGGAATCTATCGACCTCAGGCAAGTGTAGCTTCCCTCCGGCTAGTGCTGCATTGAGCTACAACTAAAGCACTTACGCGCTTGTACGATTAGTCCATGACTGCTCGGGATCGTGACATCTTGAGAAAATCATCCTCAGCAGATGCGAAGGGAGAATCTACTTGCAGATAGTGACACAAAGGTGAAGTGTTCCAACTCCAAATGAATGAGCTTCTTCGTCGTTCTGAGGTGGGAGAACTTTCGACGTCTGCATCTGTCCATGGTATAGGTTTCGGAAAGGTCTCCTGACACCCAGCAAAGCTCACGATCAAGCAATCCAGTAGACATGACGACAGCAAAGGGAAGTGGAATGGACAGAAGCTTCCTTGATGTCATGATCACCAAATGCAATCTACGTACAATTTGTCGTAGGCTTAGGGAGACTCAACCGCGAAGAGTGTTCAAATTTCCTCGCTCTTGGTCAAGTTTCGCAGACTACGAGTTTGCAACCCAACAGATTAGCTAACAAACACGCGGAGAAAAAGCTTGCGATGAAGTTTAGATGTTATGGGTCTTTTGAAGTAAAATTTCAACTCGAGGCCACCGAGTCTGGCAACACGTTGTAAAGTGACTGGGACGGGAATTCTTGACAAGGTTTACGTAATCCATTCTGTAGGGACCCAGTCAAAAAAGGAGTCGGAACCTCGGTAGCGCTTATCTGAATTGAAAGGTAGATAAATACCTCACGGTGGAACCCAGCAGCGGCGGCGGCGCCACCGGAACCGTCTTTACACATGAAAAGACAATCCTTTTGTGTAAGACGTCAAGGATATGAGGCGGACAGCCATGGAGGACAGCCCCCAGCTGTCGACTGCGCCGTGATCCACTGGTAGGTCCAAACGTCTGACCATAGCTAAAGACGAAGCGGGCCTATCGTGGAGTGCAATTCCCTTGGAAGTCTGAGTCGAGAGTGATCATAAGTAATCAAAGAAGACTCAAAGCTGAGGCGCTGGCATTCAAGATGCAAACATGCTATAACTTTGCTCCATATTATTTTAACGCCATCTAGGTCAAGTCGAGCAGTACCTGCAGCACAGGCGTAGGCAGGAGAAAAGACATGTCAGCTTGCACTTGAGGACAGCGCCCAGCAGGACTCGTGGCACCTCCACCACCCCGTAAAGGCCAAAAAAACCAGGTGAAAAATTGTTTCCTTCCTACCTTCTCGTGTCTCCTCCGGAAGAGTTCTGCCGTCTCGCAGTCAAGGGCGACTACCGGGCGAACCACGTAGACTTCGCCAGGGTTCACGGGGCGGGCGGTTCGTTTGGCAGGAAGAAGATTTCAGTGATGACGTCGGGATTCGTCGGGACTTTCCTCAAAGACGCCCGCGACGTTGCGACGTCCCCGTCTCCGTCCGCTTCAATTTTGGTTTAGAAAATTCACTTGCTGCTGCCTCGGCTCTCGACGCCGCTGCCGCTCGAGCCGAGCTGCCTCTTCTTCCTCTACTCTGAGACCGACTCCAGCGGCTCCTCCGCTCAGTCAGTCTCTCTCTCCCTCAGCTCACGGCGTCACTCAGCCGAGTAGCCAAGCTGTGACCAGACGAGTTGCATCTAACGTACACCGTAGGCGGGAGTCACGACTGTGGTGGGAGAAGACTTGGACTTGAACAATAAAATAAGTCTTTTCTCGTACTGTTGGGCCTTTAGGGCGAGGCCCTCCATGGTCTAGTACGGCAAACGGATGCTTGAGGACCATGCCGCGGCCTCCATGAACTGGCTTGTTGCCAGGAGAGGGAAATGCTAGCAAGACTAGCCGGACACAGAAATGGTTCGTGGCTCGGTGATGATGAATGAAAGATGTTGAGCCAGTCCTGCGGCGCTGCAAACGAGGCTCCTAGAATAAACCTTCTATAAAACTTAGTTATAATGATTGTAACTACAGAGCCATCCAGTGAGATCTCCAGAGGGGACCGCTCAAGCCCGTACTGACAGGAACTGTTAGAATCTTGCTTTTGCGACCCTCCTCACGGTCTGTGGTGAGCATCAAGACCGATGCTGATCAAGTCACGCATGTGCCTCCCTAGAGATTCATGACGGATGAGCTCACGTACCCCGTCCATGTGGTGAATTTTGACTTCCTCTTGTACCAATTATGCTCGCCCTTGAGCAGGGACCTACTTAGGGGTGCAGCTGACCTGGAACTTGGTCCCATTCAGTCATTGTCCCAGTAGGTCGGAAATGAAATCAGTCTATCTACTTCTTTTTGAAAACGCTTCTAGACGTACTCAAAGTCAGTTCAAGCTTCATTCTTTTTACCTGAACCTTATAGAGCAGATTCTTCATTTGTGGCTTCATCTCGCAGCTGTTTGCAAGCTCCATACACTGCATTGTATGAATATGCTATCGGTAGCAGCTTGAGTAGTCAAATTTCAATGCATTGTACGGCATAATGCACCCGTACCGTGCTTCAAGCTGTTCTGTGTTTGCCCTCTGAGTCTCCCTCCAACATTACTTCTCATATCCTTCTGCTGGTTCCGTGCATTGACGCACTGCCCAATCAGCCTTTGCCGCATTTGCTATGTTCCCCTGTACGAGTATTTTTCAGTTTTAAGTTTCTGCTTACATCTGTGTTTGCCTCCTTGGGTCAAGTGAAAGCAGGGTTTGCATTCGCTCGAATTCTCCCTAAAGTGGTAACAACGAGTTTGCAGTGATCACAGACTGCTGAAAAAAAATCAGCGCTGCCTGCGTCTAAACTGCGTCTCATTCTTGTGCGGGACGAATCAATCCGGGGCGGAATGTGCATGAGAGAAAAGACACTCACCCAACTGCGACGTCCGTACGCACTACGGAGAAAGACAACGGGTTCTCAGCACAGATGTCAGTTGGAACAGGGCATGAAAAGTACATCTATATGGCCTTTTTATAACACTACTTAGCCTCTATGCTTTTTAGCTCTCATCACTTTACTTTGAATGGTGGCTAAAATTATCTGTGATGTTTGGCAGTTTTCTTTAGTAGCAGGATTGATTGTAGTCATTGTTGCTACTGTACGTACAATACAAGCCATAATTATAACCTATAATGCAAGCCAAATGTTCAGGAACGCACAATTTGTAGTAGGTACTGCAGATCAGTTGCCAGAGAAAATGCCAATAGTGAGACATTGCAAAGGGCATGTGATAAATGGAACTCAGCTGGGGCGGGGCCCCAAAATTTAAGAAACAGGCCCAAACGCAACACGATTTCCAAAATTGAAAACATTAGCAAAGGTTAGCAATGCTTTCAAAATGTCAACCAAAGGCAGCTGCCGCCCAAGGAAAAAATTGAGTTTAGACAACGTTTGGTATTTTGATATTTTGCTACTTTTGCCATAGCACAAAAGTGAGAAAAAACTAGCAGGTGATTGTCGTATTCTTCATTTTTAAGACTTTAATTTAAAGCATGTTTCCGTTTCTCACCGTCAGACATGTACAAACCTTCAAGGGGAGGTCAAACTTTTTTGTAGTAAGCTTTAGAGAAATGTGTAGTACATGCAAGTTGCCTAATTTTTTATGCTGACTACAAGTCTGGGGTCAGCACTCATTACTGCTTTGACCTCAACGATCCAAAACTCGGGGACCTTTTTTATCCTGTCCGAAGGTTCCTGTGTACAACAAACAGTGTCATGTGGCACTTGAATGCTATATTAAACTATATGAGCGAAGTACGTATGAACCTGCAATTTAGTGAATTATCATGGAGAACACAGTTTCTACGACACAAATTGTACGTAATTATGTAAGGGTTTCTTCTGTTACGACAATATAACATTAACACCGTCAACATGAGTCAACAGCTACAGTATATAAAAAATTGATGTCAGCTTTCAAATTTCCTTTCCATGCTAGCAAGCATCTTCTGCCTATGTGTGCAAGATATCTGATCAGGATCTGTTCCTTGGTACTTCGTTCAGGTTTTGCATCGGATTCTTCTATAAATAGTGCTGTGGGTTCCACACAAAACAATTTGAGGAGTTTTTGCCCGCCATAAATTTTCCGACCCACTTTTTCTAGGTACGCAAGAAATTAGCGCTGCTACTTTAACAGCTTCTACTGGCATAGCTGAAATGTGTACGACTACAGCAGGATGAACTTGGGCTGCAAGAAGAGACCTTACAGTGTGCCTTTTCCATGCTAATTCTTTCGTCCCCCTCCCACGTACACTGTACGCATGTACAGGGTGCTTCCATGAACTGCATGATTTACGCACGATTTTTTTTAGTGAGATTTTTGCCTCATTTGATTGGAAATTCAGCACTGAACGCGGCTCTTGCTCAGGTTTTTGGCAACGTTGTCACTTTGTTGCAAATATCAAAATAAGCATCAAGGTTTCCGTGTTCTGCTTCAGCGCTTCAGCCGACTTCAGTCAGATCGCAATAAAAAGAAGGAGGTTGCAAGAAGAGAAGGTCAATCAGTTGCTGTGCACCAGCTTGTTGTAGGACTTGAAGTCACGTAGGTTGAGCCATTTAAGCTTGAGCATTTTAACTCAGGACGTCAAATCACATCTACATTTTTTACTAATCACCTTTTAGGATTATGAAGCTCTCAAATGGGAGGTTGATAGTCCCAAAATTAGCCAGCAGCTGGACTGACAATCATGAAAAAAATAAAGTTGGGAGTCTCTGCTTCTTCCCCGTGGAGTTACGTACCAGTCTGAGTGTCTGAACTTGGTGCAACACAAGTGAGAAAGGGGCTTATATTACAGCGTCAGACGGTTTTTTAAATGCTTCCCTATCACACAGAAACGTGTGTTTCTTCTGCAGTGAAGCTTTGCACAAGTTAACATGAAAGCTGTTCTTGAGGAATAAGTAAACACTTAATTGCTGCCACGGTACCTTCAACTAAAGAGAGCAAAGTTCAGCTTGACCTGAGGCACCCTGTACATTTCTCCAGAGGTACCCATAGTATAAGTGAACATATCTTTTTTTTCTTGCATTTCATATTCACAGGAAGGGAATTCGACTGGAATTTTTCGTTCTTATCTCCAATTTCCTGTCCCAGTGAATGTGTGTGTGCGTGTGCGTGCGTGTGTTGTCGTTGAAAAGGAATCGGCTTTTTAGGCAGGCATCCACCCTTTCCTGTGGCAGAATTCGAGACAGTTTATCGGTCCCTCGCAGACCCTGCGAATAAATCCCGAGACAGGTGTGTGAGAAGTCGATTAGGGAGAGACCGCGCTCAATACTTAATATTCGGTGGTGCTTTGCCTGCTCCTCAAGACCATGCAATATGAGTCGGAAATGATGAAGTGACGTACACACAACAAAGTCATTATCGGCGGGAACGCAACTACTCTGCTCAATTGTGCGCTTCAACCGTGTGTGCTTCAGCGCCGCAGAAGAGCTGGCTATGTAACTGCCGTGCGTCTACCACGCATGCAACGTGACGATCACCAGACTTGAAAACTCAGTCCGATTTCGCACAGCATGTGTTATGTACACACGCACGCACACAAGCAACTTGCCTGTCCGTGCATACACACTACAGGGTGTTCAGATTGCCTAATCCGACTGAGGCACTCATTGAAACTAGCAAGAACCATGAGAAATAGTACGGAACATATGTGTATGCCAGGAAATTGCGCTCATCACGTCACGTTTGCTCTGCCGTAGCTGTTTCGAGCCAGTCTTGGAGGCGCCCTTTGAAAAAAAGTGTTGCGCGCCAGAATGATATACTTCATCCCCTTTCCCTCCAAACTTTGTCAATGTCTGTTATCGGAGAAATGCGAAGAAGGTTCCAAAAGAATTCGACTGCTGAGGGAGAGGAAGAAAGAACACAGAGAAACAACAAGCGCCCTTTAAAGGTCCTTGAATGGTTTTTCAGAGAACGGGTCTATAGCTTTAGCAGGAGAAAGCTATGAATATTAAATCATTGTAGGAAGGTTCAGCGTTGTCAATTGAGCTGTACGAGCCACGTCACTGCACATAGTTCATATATAATCTGTCGATTATAACAAACCCTGACTTTCAGTGTTATAATCTTTCCTAACAATTTTATGGGATGTTTAATACTTGCGGTTCATTGTAGGAGAGACAGCCGCTGTTCTTGTTCCTGTGTAGCGATGATTTCTTTCACTTTTTCTACTTCCTGTGCTCGATCTTAATAGAATTTGAGAGAATGTAGTATTTGCGATGCCGCCAGAGCTTTCAATTTCCGATTTCTGGCTCTCAAATCGGTAGGATGTGATGAGGAGGTAGGAAGAGCGAGGGGGGAGTTTTCTCAGTCTTAGCCTACGGGGCTTTCTTCTTTCTCTGTCCCAACCCATGAGTGAGAGTGGCTGATTATTACTGACGCCAAAGTGTGGCCAGAAATCATTGAGTAAGTATCAAGTTAGCACACACGACCCAAGCTCGTGGACATGAGGGATAACGCTATGTGTAGTGCGAGCATTCGTACGGTCGACACCACAAGTGGTGCAGTGAGTATGAAGTCCTTCGAAAGGACGAGTGGACTTTTAAGAGAATCGTTCCACGATTTTGGCGTCGCTCCAAGTCTTTTGTGTCCACTGGTCACATTTGACTGCATAATGTACCATCGTTCCATTAATGTCAGCGTGTCAATTGATCCATATGAACTTTGCTTTTTGGACATTTATTGAACAAGGTCTTCTTAATTCATACCGGTACATGGCCTACCATTAGTGTAGAATGCCCAAAGAAAAAGGCCAGACATCTATGAAAATGAGCAGTTGAATTAGTCCGGAGAGGGCTAAAATGATGAAAACTTGTGTACAAACAGTGCTGTGCACAGTGAGCCAAAGGACTGATATAAGTTGGGTTGGGTGTTCAAGTGGACAACATCAAAGTCTCTTGACACAAGAAAGCGCTAATTGTTCGGGCTGTGTGTAACACCTACAAGATAGTACCCAGCTCACTTGAAAGAGGAGAGTCAAAATGATTAATTTCTAAAAGGAATGTTGCGTGTCGGAGCAGAGATAAAGAATTTTTAGCATCCTAAATTTAAACATCAATATTTTAGAAATGTAGCAAAAACTTAGTCATGATGTGATACTCTTACTTCTTGTCCTGACTGATTTGGAACTCCCATGGAACCTAGCATCCCTTTCAGACCCAACAAAACCTGATATTGGTATCTGACCAATCTTTGCAGTTGAAAACGTCAGCTGAGATGACTGTATGTGCCACCAACACGATGGACGAGCACCACCTGGTAGAAAATCTTGGCCACTTGGCTGTATGATGGCATACAACTTGTCACGGCACAACACAACTTCTACTAGAAGCTGTTAGCAAAATTTCTCTGTTTGACCTCTTCTTACGCAACGTCAACCGTACCTTACTGTAGCAATACCCACTCAGTAACAGTCGAAGTGCAGGGGAGTTTGTAATTCTCACCGAGACTATAAAATTGCCTCGAACTTTACCTTCCTCCTCATGAATATGTGACTACAGTTAAGAAACTTTGCCCTAAAAGGTTCAGAAGTCTCGACACCTCTTCTCAGCCGGAAGTTGCTTAGCAAGTGTTTGGTTTGTCGTAAACTTATCATCATAAGGCAGATTCATCATGTCAGCTCCGGCCGAGACAATCAGGCGTGTCTTGGTGAGTTGAAGAACCAAAAGGCTGGACAACGGTGACCCTTTGCTACAAATGTCCCAATACATAGCACGTACCTGTGAGGTGCAGCGTCAACCGCAAAGGTCACGATGAACAGTCTGTTACGTACAGACAGTACCTGCGCACTATGTGAGCCCAAGGAAGCCATACTGCGTACGGTACATACAGTATATTCAGGGTCTTTGAAAAAAGATGCGATAAGTTTTTTCTGGAGGATTCTACATTTCAGGGGACAGATCACTGTTCAATGGCTCACATGAAAGCTGAATATAATGCAAATTGCTCCCCACTCCCAGATTCATGATCACTACGCCCCAACTCTTACCATTCCGTCATGAAAAAAAAGTAAAAATCAGTATATGAACAGGGCAGTGGCAAAACTAATCGTGCCTGCATTTGAGATCTGCCCCGCACCCTGGATGCAGGTTGTTGCAGAAACACTTGAGAAAGAAGTCATCCACTCTGCTGCTGTAAGCTATGCTTTGGAGTGTGTTCAACGTTGTGTCGCTCTTTGAGCACCAAATGTAAATAAAACCACATGACTTTTGATCTCACTTGCTCTTGTGGTGAAATTCACAATGCTTCTCTAATTCAGAGGCCAAGTGGGGGCAGCAGGTACTGCGCCGGAGCCTGAACCACAGTCATGACCCATGAGTAAGGAGACATCATGGAAAGCATGCTGATGATAGACATGAATGTCATGGGTCTCTCTTTGATCATGCTGCTGATGTCAATGAGGGTGCAGGGTACATCCAGGGTCCAGAGCACATCCCAAGTGCAGGCGTCATGAGTTTTGCCACTGCGCGGTTCATATACTGATTTTTTACTTTTTTCCATGACGGAATTGTAGACTTGGGGCACAGTGATCATGAATCTGTGAGTGGGGAGCAAATTGTACAATATTCAGTTTTTATGTGAGCCATTGCGCAGTTATCTGTACGCCGAAATGTAGAATCCTCTAGTAAAAAGCCTTATCGCATCTTTTTTGAAAGACCCTGTGGAATACTGCACAATATATGACGACAGAAATGTACACGCGGGAAAATGGACCGCATACGCTGCAGCGGCAGCTTCCGGTGTGGAATCTGAAATTGGTCATTCACACCCCACACATCAAGATCTAGTAGCCTGATCTGCTTTGTGACGGCCCATTTGGATGCAAGAGCGGCCGAATCGCAGCGCTTCTGGAGGGCGCAACGCCGATAATTGATTTCTCATCCTTTTGATATTTTTTTTTAAAAAAATTCATGGAACTCCTAAACTCCTAATCAACGATCAAAGTAAAAAGTCCCACATACCTATGAGGGTTTTTGATCATGCCTGTTTCTCTTTGTTCTTCCTCCGTCTTCTGATATGCGAGTGCCCAAATCGAAGAAGTGCTGTCGCACTTGAATGGCAGTTTAAGTGCACGTGGCATGCCCGAGGGGTCGTCCGGGAGGGGTGCCCGGAGATCCGGGGGTCCTGGGAAGGGGGTGAGAGTCCCACTGGAAATTTTGGATAGTTTTATAAAAAACCAAGAAAGATGAAATATCAGTTCTTGTTGCGGTCACAAAGTTCATCAAGCTACTGGATCTTATGGCTCAGTGTCTGAATGACTGATTTATGTCGAAATTCGACCCTGAAACATTCCACTTCAGCATATGCACCGAATTGGGGGGGGGGGGGGGGGGGGGGGGGGGGGGGGGGGGGGGGGGGGGGGGGGGCGGGGGCGGGGGGGGGGCGGAGGGCCCGGCGCGGGGGGGGGGGGCCCGGCGGGGGGGGCGGGGGGGCGGGGCCGGGGGGGCGGCGGTGGGTGGGGGGGGGGGGCGGGCGGAGGCTGTGGCGGGTGGCGGTGGGGGGCCGGGG
>JAAUXU010133747.1_pt1 | contig 25640 bp, 20 predicted proteins | sample 7278151 | NCBI WGS metagenome assembly JAAUXU01 (sample SAMN14350113, study PRJNA611818) | marine sediment metagenome | isolation source: surface marine sediment (1.8m) | place: French Polynesia: Moorea | collected 2018-08 | reverse complement strand
GTCGTGTCCTTGAGACCTTTCTCAATCCGTCTCGTGCCAATGACCTCTGTATGCATGGGACAAACTTGTGTCTACTCAGGGCTTTCCACGTCCCCACCCAAAAAAGTGATCACGACATGGAGCAAAAGTACCGCCTTTCATGAACCGCCTTTTTCTTAACGCTGTTAAGGTTAATACAGAGGTGCATTGAAACACTCACGTGAGCCGGACCCCATTCAGTTGTGAAGTGTCTGCGACCGCAGTTTGTCTAGTCAGGCTGCTTTTTTATGTAAAAGACAGATGACCTTTCTATTCGACAAGGCTGAAAAGAGTTCTCTCCGTTCATCCCTCGCTACTCTAGACACTCTCGATTTCTCCCGTAGACGTCGCGTATCTTGCCAAAGGCAACAGCAGACGTTGCTTCGTGGCCGCTCAAAACTAAACAACAACAATCACACGTCACTTGACTAAATACAGGGAGATCCAAAAGTAGCTTCTGTGCTGTGCGGTTTCGTCAAAAAGTCAATCCTTCGCTTGGAGTCTGATGTGGAGAGCTTCATCGCGATCAGAACTTTCGCAAGACCGACAACGTCAATGACGATGAAAACGTTGTTGACTGAGCGAAGTGACGAGTGACGATCTGGGTGATACAGAGTAGTTGCAGACATGGGACACTTTTTTCCTCATTAACTCATTAACCTTGTGTAATGACCCACGTAAAAAAATTGCACCGGAGCGAATGGGGGAGTGACTACTTTTCGGACACCTCTGTGCTCGACGCGCCAACTTTTCCTCAAGCGGCTGAAAAACTTTGAGCATTTTGAGAAGTGGCAAGCAAGCATTTATTTCTGGTTCTTACGAAAGCTGCCACTAGATAGTTCTCTAATGGACTTGGCGGGTTAATCAATTTCCAGATACCACGTCTACTTGGAGGCTCACTCGTTTTTTGCTGGAAAGCGACCCAATCCGAAGGGTAGTTTGTCATGTCTCAGCGAAGTCCCTCTGGAGGAATGAGGGAATGCCTGCTATGTATCTGAAGGTGGCCACAGGCGGGATAAAATTTTGTCACCGTTACTACAGATGGACTTTTTGCGGATAGGCCACAAAAACAAAAGAGTCGGGGCAACTGTGTGATAAGAACGTGGAGGCACCCAAAAAGATGTGTACGTAGTTGACGTGCTGTGATGGTGGAGCTCACGCTCCTTCTCCCCCAAATGTCGTGAGTACGTGGTACAGGGTGCGTCGTAATTAGTGTCCGTCACGTGAAGGGTGAGTGATAAACGAGTATCCTCCCGTCGGGTACGTCAACGAGGTCGATTAACATGGTCGAGCTCAGTATCATTAGCAAGTACGAGTCCAAGTACAAGCAGTACGAGGGCATGAACTAAGGGGCTCTCGGGTAGCCCTACCTGACTGGAGATTCTGGCCAAAGGTATAGTCCGCGACACCAGTCATTCACATAGCTTCAAAGTTTGGACACATCACTGCACACGAAGGAAAAGGTCAAAAGTGAGCACGCCACAGTACATATCAGGAGCAAAGCCGTCACCGTCAGTTTTTGCAACGTGATAAGTCAACCAGCCCCTTCCAGCGGCAGGGGACCCCGAAGCATTTTGTTTTCACCCCCATGCTTGACTGTAGGGACAGTGTATGGAAATGACAGTGCTGACTGCCTGACAGAGCTTCATGTCAACAGTACTTTGCTGGAAGCATTTTTGTTCAGACTACATTTTGTAGAACACACTTTTGGTCTTGCCCCCCCCCCCTCTCCAAGTCTATGACGTACGCACACCGTATAAATTACCAGAAACATCTGCAACAGCTTAAAATTACTCAAAAAATGATGGACTGTTCTATTGATCCATACATCGAACTAGGGCACGCATAGGGTATTTTGAGCTTATGTTTTTCGCTCCAAGTGCAGTGAGGTGTTCAAAATGAAGAGCTGCGATTTTCCCCCACGCTATCATTTGCCAGATATTCATACTTGCTTTAGCTCTGACGCATGTATTTAGAAAAGGGCAAAAGTGGTTACTTTTGTCGCTGTCCCTACTGACTGCTTCTCTGACGGCACGCAAAATGACAGGAAGTAAGTACACGGAGAAAAAGTTGACAGCGACCTCAGACACAACATTTCATCTTCAGATCACAAAACCCGTGACATTTGTTTCCATGAGGACAGAGCTGTGACCGACGTCCCCCATCCTGGTGCACCCTGTATAGCATTATGCCACAACAGCACTCTGTGGTGAGCTTTCATGCTTTGTTTTATTCTTCTTCCTCAACTCATAGAGGGCATAGCTATAGGAGTGACTCCTCTCGTTGCCGATGCACACGCTTTTTTCTGGAAAGTAAGCGCCCGTTAAGATAAGTGCTCAGTTTCCAAAGTCACTTCTACTGCAGGTGCTAGAGATGCTTGGTAGGAGGCCTGAAAAAGAAAATAAGGCCTCCCCGTGTAGGATCAGGAATTCTTGTCGACTGCAGCAAACAGGTCTGGTCCGACATAGAGGCCTTCGTACCAGCGTAGTCAATTATTTCTTACCTTTAGAGATACTAGAGATGACAATGCAGAATTACACTGGCATAAGTCTACTGCTTTCTTAATTACAGTGTGTCTCAAGAAAAATGATAGTCGAGCTTTTTCACGCATAATGATACTCGGCGGATTCCACTGGCTTTTGATGCGTGTGTGATGCCAAGTCAAGGGTACTGCAAATGTTGAGTACAAGCAGTGCCTGTTGTCGCCAGTTCCTGTTTTTGAAGTGAAGATGAAATCAAAAAACCAGGAAAAAGCAGTTTTTGCGCGGCTCATCGGCATGCACGGCCTCGATGGCACCAAAAAACAGGCCGAAACAGTGGACAAATTTAAAATGATCCTGGAAGTCAACATTTAGCCTGGCATCACCCAATGTATCCGGTCAGACATAGAAGCTCTTCAGAGATAAGTGAAGCGGTGCATTCCTCAATGGATGGCCTGGGCTATATTGTAGCTATATTTTGTCTCACCATAAAGTAGGATTTTATTGGAGAGTTTTTGAAGCAGTTCAATCCGAGGACAGGTCAAATACTGACGATTCAACAGCTGAAAAATGAGCCTAATTAGGCCCACATACAGCGACGCAACTTGTAATTTCATGCAAAATTCCCACTTTACAGCAGCTTTTTTTCCCTGCAGCTCAAGCCAAAACGTGAGCTTGGGCTTGACTTTTAAACATCCGTAATACTGAATGTCTAAGTGTCCTGAGTACCCTTCTTGTAGCACTGTGAGCACATGGTCTCAGGCCCACTTCTGTACCTGTTCCCCCTACTCCTTCTACGGCTCAGTGCTCAACTGACTGGACATGAAAAAATGCTCCAGTAAAGTAGAGAAATGTTTCTATAAAGTAGAAAATTGCTCCAATGAAGCAGGAAAACACTCTGGTAAAGTAAACTCGCTCCAGTAAGGTAAAATTGCTCAAATAAAGAAGTTTCATATCTTCCACTCGCAGGGAAAAAAAGCTACAAGAATTTCGCATCAGGATATTTTTTTGTCCTAGACTGATCCTGTAACTGCGGTGAATTAAGTCATATTCACTAAGCTGAGCCAAAGCGCACTGCAGCAATGTCCACTGCGGTCAAGGGGTTTGTAGAATCAGTCTGTGGCAAAAAACCCTATTTTTTCCTAGCTCCAAACTCATCACTTGGGGTATAGCGTGAAATAAATGTTGATCCCGGTCTTCCAGCAGCAGCAGAAGTTTGTGTTTAGTACACGGTGCACTTGGCTTAGCTACATTTCCTCACTGCGGCAACTCATCGCTGTGATGTGACAATTGATAAGGGATAACTGTGACTAGGATTAGCAAAAGTAACAGTGAACTCTGTGACTGCATTTCTAAAGCACTGTCAATTCCCCAACACAAAGTCTAAGTCTAGGCGTAAAAACTAAGTACTCCAGGACACAAAACAAATTTCCTTGAAGCTTATACTGTTTTCCACAATCTAATAGTTAAATCAGTCTCTTAACGGGAAGTCAGGTCTTCAAAGGGTAAAAAAAAGTAGAAAAATGGATTAAGATTTTCACCCACTGAAATATGGTACCGTGCTGTGTTCTGCAGCAGGTACTTGCACCCAAACTTCTTCCTAACCCTTTTAAAGTAACAGTAGCACTACTTGCTGCTTGGCACTTCTAAGCCTTTTTTCTTAGCACTCATTCAGCAGTTTTTAGTTCTTAGTTGGGTAAGATAAGAGACAGTGGCATTAGTTTTGGTGCGATTTTCGAAGCAGCTCTCGGTTTCAATGTCACATGTGACTCTCAACCCGACCAGAGAGGTGTATTCGCGTTATTTCCGAGTCCGCAAAAACAGTGTCCAAAAAACCACTGCAAACTCCGGATCGAGTCAGTCCAGATCTGACTCAGTCCCGAGTCAAATACGACGACAGTACTGTATTTGCTTTCTCAGTTCCTAAAGAAGAACGACGTGAAAGTTTTTGAAGTCAGTTATTGCTGCGGTGGAAGTGATCGGCAGTTGCTTCAACGAGTACTCGACTTTTGACTTCTTCGGTCAAAGTCAATTTTTCTGCCGAGTTATGCACATGATTCAGAAGAGGCCAAGCTCGACTTCGATCAAAATGTCACCTGCCAGACTGACATCGCTCTCTGCAGGAAGAAGCACAAGTTGGAGATTTTTTTCAGTGCGGTGCAATCCAATCTCCAGTGGAAGATGCCTGTGCCAGAATGGACCGAGAAGTTTGAATGTCTTTCTGACACCTAAAGTACTTAACTCACTCAACGTAAGGATTTTCTACTCGACAAACGGAAGGATATGTACGAAATGTATATGCTCAAAAGTTGAAATCTTTATTTATTTGCTGTATTTCTCGTCGAAGAAGTGAAAACAATAAAAGAGAGAAATTGATGGCCATCTTGCCTCAAAGCACTGGTGTAAAACCACATTGCAACTGTTCTTCGACGTCTTTCGCCATGGTAAAGGGTGAGTCACGGTCCATAATCTCACTACTTATTATCAGACATTGAAGGTCAACTCGAAGAGAATGATGCTTTTCCACAGGCTGCACATGCGAAAACGACATCAAAATTTGATTGCTAAATTCGAAAACACATGTACAAATTCTGCCCTGTTGGGAAAAACAACACTGTCGGACCAAAATCTGTAGATGACGCATTTTGCATATTGAACAGTGACGGCTGAAGAGCAGCAAGTTGGAATCTCAGAAGTGTCTCTGCAGTTGAGGGTTAGCAACAGACTCTTCTGTGGCTTTAGGTATATTTATAAACGGTGCTCGAGACCCTGACAATTGATGTTGACAGATGCGTCCATAGATAATCTGTAAACCATACGTTCTGATATCAGCAGCGTCAACAGAAAAACCTGTGACTCTGACAATGAGGTACTGAAGTAGTTGGGAAAAGTAAGTTGCCTTTGATTACAAAATGTCTGCTTGAGAAAGTCAGTTATTGCTAAAAGAATCGGTCATCACTTGAAACAATGGGAAAGGAGTCATCTGCAGATTTCGGTCTCGTTGGCCTCATTCTTCTCGTCAAAGTGAAGTCAAACAATCATTATGGCCAACGTGGCCCTCACTTGCCCATTTCCATCCTTTTGCCCGACCCCTAATGGTGTGATAATAAGCGGTGTCATTGTGGCAACATTAGTGTGGTATTTTGAAATTGTTTGGCGTTGGCACCCACCATTCGTTCGCGCTTACTTTCAACGACAGCTGACTCTTCCGCACTCTGTGCAGTGACACCTGGCTCATCTAACAAAATCAATTATTGGGCAACAAGTCTGGTGAATCAAAGTTTGTTCTAAAAGGGAGGTTTGCAGGAGGAGGTAGTTAAGCCAGTAATTAGGCAGTTCCTTCAAGGTCCTGAATACTTGAACGTCTATTTTATCATGCTTTCTAAAGGATCGCGCGAGCTCATATATTTGGACTGCTAATTCTTCCACACCCAAGGTTCTGGAGGTTGGGGATGGTTATGACCTGAATGCTCCCCCACTGATGATGGGGCTTAGGTAACCGCGTTCCACCACTTTACAACAAAGTCAGTTCCCAAGGTCCAGGTAAGAACGTCGAAAGTTGCTGACCAAAACTAAAAAGATGTTTGCAGGGAAATGGGCCAGTGAAAAGAGCACACAGAGTAGTTTCGCTATAAAGTAAGGAAAAAAATTTCGGATACACAGTGTACTTTCGAAGTCACTGAAGTCGGAGGAGCAGATTTTTTTGTGCAATATTTCTGGTCCAAAGTGTGAAACAAAGTCAACTTGATGGCAACTCCAAAGCCAGAAGTTTGGAAACTATAGCTGGGGCAACTGGTCCTCTAACACCAGCGTGGGGTGGGGAGGGTATCTTATAGCAGAAAGACCGAAACATGGCCATTGCTGGCCTCGTGTTCCACGGACTATTTGAAGATGACACCCTGTATGTGTAGTCGAGACTCGCAGTTGTGAAGTCGTCGGTCAGAGGCCAAATTGCCCCGACTTCGATACTGTTTGTAACTTTAACTTGTCCTCTGCATGTCAGTCCGTCAAAGGAAGAAGCATTGTAACTTCGACTTCTGACTGCGCGTAACGTAAATTTTTAATCTTATATATACTTCAAAAAGAGTACAGAGGTGCTTTTGAATCATTCCCCACGTTCCTTCTTTCAGCTTTTTCTACAAGGTGACTTCGGATAAACCTAATTTTTTCTGGGAGTTTGCCTGGGGAATTGCCGAATTTCTAGAAAACAGCGTTTTTGGGTGTCGCCAGGATTTTTGTCCAAAATTTTCGGGTTTCTTTAAGGACGTTTTTTGTATCACATGGCGAGACAGCATCGCAACTTCCTCGTGTGCGAGAAAATGAGTGAGTGTAAGAATTAAAATGTCCAATTCGTATGTAGGACTGTATGCATAAATACATGCGGAGGTTCATAAATTTGGGTACGCACAAGGTGAAGCAAAATGCATTCTTGGCTTTCACCCAGCTAAGAAATACCTGTTTGATCCATTCGTGCAGATTGTGCCGCATCAATGGATGTCCCTAATATCAGGTCTATCTACTCACGCAAGTGAGAAACGCGCAAGTCCCATAAATTTTTTTGAGTCCACGAGTGTTGGGGACTCAATGAAGAGTTTATTAGGGCAACTTGCCCTAGTCTTAGTTTGACTCCAACTATCCTCCTCTGGCCTTGACCACAGCCTCCAGACACCGTCCTCTAGCTGACACATACACATCTCCTTACAGGTGAACCACATGACCATCGTGTTGCCTCGCATGCTGTGACAATCAATGAGCAAACAGCTGTGGCTTTAAGTTGTCTACAGCCAAAGACTGAGTGTCCACTGTGGACTTATGAAAGGGTGACAGTAATGCACTCACACATATGAAGTCCAATGTTCGTGGATGAATCTAGTGGAAGACATATAGAATCTTTGTATCATACAATGGTGTATTTCATCAGTATCTTGAAACTTTGAAGGTTAAATTGAACCTTCATGTAAATGAGTCAGCAGTTTGTGACTGTGAATAACTTCTTCAAAGATGAGTTTTCTGTCGCCCATTCTGCTACAGCGATGAACCAATGTGGTCAAAAACAAACGTCCAGTAGTAAAAAAGGCGATCAAAGGCCATGTGTTACTGGTCAAAAGTGTATAGTGGCGAGGCTTCCTGCAAGACGTGGACTCTCTGACTCAAAAATCCAAGCTGAAATGGAGGTCAAAGGGGCATTAACGACATCTCATGGGGGGGGGGCTCATGTGCAGTGTTGAAAAGTAAAGCAATCATCACCTGCTTATATGAGTGATTTATGCGAAATAGGGGATTGTAAGAGAAATCAATGTATCTCAGTATATTGTGTTTTTGCTTGACTCACCCCCAGTACACTGGATCTGCCGATTCCTACTGCCTTTCAGAAAGAGACATCCCATGTTATGTTCAAGGAAAGACATATGTTTATACATTAATTTTGTACATGTGTGTGGTTGGGGGAGGAGGATGAAGACGACTTCATTTAACTAACAGCATTGTCTGAAGCCGACAACACAAGTGCGCAACGCTGCAAGGCCTCGGGGCATAACGCCCTTAGTGGTTGTCAAAAACCAGCCAGTCTGATCAGGCAGCTGGCTTCGAGGTCAATGTACCCGATACAAGGGAAAGACCGACAGAGAACAGTACATAATAAGAAGGCATAGTGAGGGAAATGTGAATGCACGGCCAGGGGGTTAGAGTAGTGCTGCCATACAAGTACTTTCAGTACAGTAAGTACCAAAACTTGTACTTGTACGGGTAATGCAAACTCAACTTGAAAAATGTACTTTTACCGGTAACCATTGTGCATCACTTTTGCAGGATCCGTTCAGAAATAAACCTGCAGAAATTTAGACCTGAGAAGAAAGGAATGATTATCAGAGGCACACACTTCATCAATTATTTGTGAAGCCTGAGTTAATTCTTGTCAAATTTTTGTCACATTATTGATTTTTTACGAATTGAAGCATAGGTAAACTTCTGTGTGATGCGCTGATTTTGTACTGCAAGTATATTTGAAAAAATGCACGAATGGTCAACTCCAGACTGACTGCAGTACTCTAAAAATCCACCACCTTATACCAAGACCTATGCTTAGTGTGCGTTGATGCGCAGGTTTACCTTAACATTTCTCAGGTCAGGGCCGCCAAGGCGGTCATCAGCGGGGACGTAGGCGAGTCCCTCGATGTGATTCTGGCCGTGGCCTAATCTGACAAAGAGCACTTGAAAAACTTCTGGTGTATGTTATATTGCCAACACCTATAACTTCTATAACAAAAAGCTTTTAGTCTCATTATACATCGGTCTGTTACCGAGGATGGGATTTCAGATGTTTGCTCACACCCTGTATTTGAAGCTTCTACTTGAAAAAAAAATGACTACAGTTAGGATCACACAGCAGGTGTTTTCACAAGTTGCCCTGCTCGTAGGCAGAGCCCCCTCCTAGACGTCGCGTGGCAGAATTAATTTTTCACCCACCCTGTAGTTGTCTATAGCTGGAAGCCACCGTCCTCCTTTACTGAGATGGGCTAATGGTCTCGGGCCTCTGTTCCTTGGCATTTTAAGAGCAGCCCCCGAGGAGCCTTCCCAAGGCCACTTACGCGCTGATAACGAGAGGACAGTGTTCGATACTTTTGTCAACACACGTGGAATGCAATGATTTCGATTCCTATGTCCCACTAACTCTTTTGGTTGGTAAGACTGGACGTCTCTAATGTGGGACAAAGGCCCAAAGGCATATTTTGGACAAGTGTTCATGGCAACACTAGAGAAAAAGCGACTGACATTAGGCTGGGTCAAGTTCTGATCGAAGAAGCGACATAACAGACTTCTACCTTATGTCCCTGGATCGATCCTAGCACATCATTGGCAGCATCTTCCAATTTTACTGCTCACTGCAATGTGGTTGGGCTGCCCAGAGGACACTGCTACTACTGACTTTGGCAAGATTCCGACTCATACACCCGTGACATTGGTTCGTGCATCCGTCAGAACCTCTGTAGCAAAGTATTTGTGCGAGGTCGTTTGTTTGGTGCATCGGTGATCCACACTAGCGTAGTCCACTGTTCTTGGAAGGTCCTTGTTTGACCTCACATGTGAAAAAGAGAAAGTCGAGACCTACAGCGACCGGACTTGCTTTCTTGACAGCTACATGTAAGCGCTATCTAGAGAGCGATTAGCAATGCATTACGAGTACCGCGCTATCTTGACTCACCTAAGCTAGATCTACCTAACGTTCTATTCTTCCCCCTACAAAGTTACTTTGTGCAGCTGCACCAAGATTCTCAAGTCTGACGGCAACTGCATGTCTTCCATGCTCACGCTGAGCGCATTCAAAGTCTACTTTTTTGTTCAGAAGTGCAACAGCAACAGCGAGAGATCCGTCATCACTCGCTGCCTCCCGTATAATAACCGGGGAGATGTTCACGCTTGTTTTCAACCTGTATGACATTATCATTTTTGAGGTCATCACAGCATTCAGTGTATATATTTAGCCAAACTTGGAGTAATGCCAACTAGATCTGACATCCCCCGATCCAGATCTCACCCCCCACCTCCTTCAAGTTGTTTTGTAGCCGTGGATGAACGTGCAGAAGAACAGGAGGCAGGAGAGGGTGAGCGGGGCGTTCTTGACAGCAACAGGCACACAAGTTCCTCCCTCCCCCCACTCCGATGCTGGTGGTCTCCTCATTGACGTTTCGGTTCAGCCTGCATCAGTGGCCCACGTGCGCTGACGCGCTCAACCCTGAGGACACAGACGGGGTACTTTTCCCCCATGATGAAGTGGCCATGTAACACCGACGACTGTTCTCAATGGTACAGATGGGCACAAACTGTAAAACTGTTCATGACTCAGAAATCCTTGTAGCGTGGCAAACCTTCATATCCTACAAGGGTTTTCATTGAATGAAGTTCCACAGTACATATGCAACTGTCGACATTTATGATATCATTCACTTTTCTCATAATTAACAGTTTTAAGATCTTGATGTCATATGAAACTATGATCTCATTCAGGACGTGTGATTGCCTGAAAGAAATTGATCAAAAAGTTCGATTCGAGACAATCAAAAACCGAATGTGAGATTCTGGTAACGATTCGGGTTTTTTTGGTTCGATATGTGGCAAACAATTCAGGATTTTTTCGGATCGGTATGTACGAAATCACGATGGATACATCTTTTCAAGTTTAATACAGTGACTGAGAGAGAGCTACAGTGGAAGCTAAATATAAATGCTGCTTGGACTAGACCAAACCTGCATGAAACTTTACATAGACTGAGCCAAATGTACAGTGCAAGATTTCTGTACCAGAAGTTAGCAGATTAGTCTTTTATTCTGTGCTCTTATTTCCACGATTTTTTTTGCTGTGCCCTGCCGATGAACAAAAGAAAATCAACCTCTAAACTGAGTTGAGAATTTGATGCACTCTGTGGTTCTGCCCAAAGTGGTTTGTATCAATACCAAACCGCATCTTTTTCCTAGAACCGAATTATAATTCGGTTTTATTGAAAGTTGAATCGAAAATGTTGATATTCGATGTATCGCAGGGCCTTATCTCTTATGCTTTGGTGCCCATGTGTCCCGCATGTCGGTTTTCTAACAAAAATGACTACAGCTGTGTTCACACAACAGGTGCTCATGTGTGGTCATCTTCACAAGTTACCCCAAAGACCGAGACCCTGACGTAAGAGACATAAAAGAATGATCTATCTATGATTGCCGCTGACGAAGCAGGCAATGTGGAGAGCTTTCCAGGCGAGTCACTTTTTACACATGTGCGTCGCCTTCACTGAAAACTTATGTAAAGAGATGGTTAAAAGCATGGCAAAAATAGCTATGTACGTAAAATATTATATATTACGTGAGCATGATTTCGTTACTATTTTCGGAGAGCTTCTAATCCAACTCTGACTTGTACTGAACTATTAAGCAAGAGTGGAAAAGAGAAAGGTATTTAGTGGTCTAAAAATGTGCAAAGACTTGACTAATGCCATACAGCTCCTCTTGCCAGGCTGCTCACATAATACATAATAACAGGTACGCTGCTCACGCAAAGTGGGAAGGGTAAGTTAAATAGGTAAATGGTCAAGATGCAAGAAGAAAAAAACTGCACGATTTTAACACCACTTGACTGGCATGAAAGCGTAAACTGACAACTCTGTTTTGGGTGGCGATTCGGTAACAATACTTCTTAAGTGTTACATCTTATGCCTCTCCAATCGCAATCTCATTTGGTTACGAGTGGATGCTGATGCTGCAGCAACCAATGATGAATTGCTTGCCAAAAGAGAAACTGGACTCCGCTTCTGAAATATGAAATTTGGCAGAGAAAGTAGTCACTGAATGACAGCGTAATGTTTTGGAAAAGCCAAGAAATGACCATTCCCCCCCCCCCCCCGACTAAGCACATTCTCAAATGACATTGTGGAAGTAACTTTTGTTTTAGGCTTCATCAGTTTTCTTTGGTGCGTATCATTGTACATTAGGAGCTCAAAATTGGTACCTAATCATCAGCAACAGCTGCTGACAATGACCCAAGGAGGTGGGGAAGATTCCACTTACAGCTCATTAATTAACTTTTGCCATCACGGTGCCTGCACTGTGCTTCAGTACAAAAATGTTCCTTGTACCAATATGGTCCCCCCCCCTCCCGCTTTTGAGACTCCCCCAAAGACCAGCACTAAAAGGGTTCGAAACCTTGGACTTCAGATGCGCCAATGAAGGGATAAATATGGTCCCAATCATTCTAGACATGGTAAACGCAAGCTCCCTGACGTGACTGTTTTCATGGACTGGAGTAAGGAGTCACTGCGTTCCCCTACGCGTACAGCATCTTGTAGTCATTTACATACAGATCTTGCTGCTGTTGCCTGGGAAACAGCCAAGAAAAAGCCAGACACGTATAAGAAGTTTTACGTACGATTTTTTTTCTCTCACCAGAACTTTGCTCCACGAATCATTTGTGTTATTTCCTTCAGTGCAGACGCTCCTCAGTGAATCATAATCCTGGCAGATGTTCATTCATCAGCGGCACAATGTAACGCAATACGTCGACGTCCATTTACCAACGATTTCAAGCCACTACCTCCTCTCCCCGCGGTAGCAGCTCCGAATGTGCCTTTGTGTCCACTCCAACGTAGCTACTACAAATGGGAAGCAGCAGAAGAAAAAAAAGTCGTTTGGTGGGTCCCATTAAGAGGTGAGTCCCGTTGCCTCACAACTGCATGTCCGTACTACTGCGTACATAAGCCGGAGGGCATCGTACGCGCGTAATGTATGCGCTGGCGGACGATCGTCCATCCTCCTTTAAGGAGTGCTTAGACGAAAGAAATCCAAACAGAAGAGTCCTCCGTGGGATCGCTGCACGGAATTTTGTCTAGGGTAAGTGCTTCCTTCACGAGCAGCCAGCAGATATTTCAGCAGTGGCACAGGGATCAAAAGATATAAAAGGTAGGGGAAAGGTGACTGAGATCCAATATCGCGTCGTCGTCACTGTCGTCATCATGTCCACTGCTACCTCGCCCATCGTCGCCATCGTTGTCGTCGTCGTCCTTGGAGCCTTTCCGGGTCTCTCAGACGGTCAGTGCAGGATTCACTTACTTATCCACATGCTCTGCATGTGTTTTATTATCTAGGTGCTTGCAAGTGTCCCCGTGGCAGCAGTCCCCAAGTCTTCCCAGTGACCGTGGAGAACGCGAGCCCCCTCTTCCAACGGAAGATCCTAGCCGTCATGACGGCCAGGCACAAGAGCGCCCCTCACGTCATGGGAGCCCTCAAGGTGACGATAGAGAAAGTCAACATATGAGAAATGGCTAAATAAGCTCTGCTTGGGGTTCCAGCTGAACTTCCGGACATCTGAGTTCAACTCATACCGCTTGGATTCACAGGGTACGTTCAAAAATCAATTGGAGTTTTTTTCTCCCCTCATAATATTGGACCGTCTTTCTGTGTGTGTGTGTTTAGACGTTTGCTTCGAGGCCGTCCTGAGAAATGCGGAGTTCGCGGAGGGCCAAGGTGTCAACATGGTCATGGTCGGCACCACCACCACCAACCAGCTCATCAACACGGTTTGTTCATGCTCTGAGGCTGCGGGCGGCAACTTCTGCAGTCAGGTGCTCCCGCAGAGCGTCCGGGCCAGACTCAACGAGATCAAGGCCGCCATCGAGGGAGGGAAGATCTAAAGCGTCGTGATATTCTGTACTTGTGTGTTTATGTTATGTATATGCGCCTATTTTATTTAAGAGAAATGCACAGTACGCGGATCATTCATTCCGCTGTTCCTTGGGCTTTTGGTCTTTTGTAGCCAACCTCGTGTTGTGACGCAACGTATGCTCATTGTACGTTGACGGACACATTCAGATGGGTTTACCCACCCAACAATGCGTGGGTATTTTCTCTGCCTTGGTCAGTCTCATCTGTCTTGTTCGTCCACCTGAGTTTCCTCGATGTACAGAAAGCATTTTCATTCCGGAAAGACGGAGGAAGTGTCGTTCCCGGCCGCGGCCGCGGCCGCCGCTTACGCGAGCCACGCCATTCATCCCACGCAGCCGTGGCCCAGCCTGATGGCGGTTTCGAGTGAAACCTCGTCAAAGAAGACCCCGCCAGGAAGTGACCATTTCAAGATCAAGGCCGGACAGAACAGGCACTACCCTGGACTCCAGTCAAGTGACGAGAGAAAGCTTTATCCAAGCTGCTGCGTAAACCAAGCTGACTAGACTTTTTTCCAGCTGCTTGGGCGTGGCAGCTAAGAGCAGCAGCTGTCACCCTCCTTCACCCTGCCTTTTACTATTTCCGTCTACTTAGGCTGTAAATGTTGCTGGGGTTCAAGGGGAGGGGGAAATGAAAGAGAAAGCTTTTGTGTTGAGAGCACGTGACTTCCAGGGTCCGGACCAGGTTGGGGCACATGACTACCTCATGATTCAGACGTTGCTCTCTGCTCTTTTATATCACAGCTGTTCTCTCACACCTAAGCAGAGACGGTGTAATTGGTAAATTTGGTAAAAGAAAGAAAAGCTGAAACCCAGAACAGATGTTCGGTGCGTAGCCAGTTAAAAGCTTTTCCAAGAGTTGAAAAGCTACACGTGCTTGATTGTGCCAAGTCCTGCTGCTTCGCAGCTATCGTAATGTGGCGAACTCACTTTACGTGAGTCACCACAGAATCGAAGGAAAGGCCGGCCGGAGAATCGATATCATTTGGCTGAATGCCACTCCCTCATTGCTTATGCATGCTTGGCTTTTTCTTGTGTTTGAACTAGAAAGACCCACGGTTTGGGGAAGTTCACCCGAAAAATCTCCTCACTCCACACAAAGAGAGGGCATCCCATCAGCAGCACAAACAAAAGTTCGAGTCGTGTAATCTGCGAATCAGTGATACTCTGGCCGAATGCGTCTTCCTTTCTCTGAAACACAGCTTCGTCCAAAGATGGAGATATCTCAATTCACAAGAGGTTGTCTGTCTGCTACAACTGGAACATGACGTGTTCCAGACAGACAGTCAAGACTGGAGGCTGAGGGTGGCAAGGGGAGGAAAGCTGGGGAAAGGAAACAGAGCGAGAAAGGGTTACGACCGTAAATACACGGATATCGACTTGAAAAGTCATCATGAGACATTTGAAAAAGACGTGACAGAAGCACGCAACCTCTTTAAGACGATCGTGACGTGTGCAAAATGACAGTGTTTCTTCTTATTGTCACAATGCGTAGTCAAGAACAGATCCATGGCAGACGTAATCAGCTGGACTATGCAGACACATTCCATACATCTGTTTCGCTGTTCTTATCATCACGAGGCTTGTGCTACTGTGAATCAAGAGTGTATTTCTCTATGCCAGCAACTCTCTCTCTCTCTCTCTCTCTCAGCACAATAAACAGTTCTATTTTCTACAACGCAATAGACACCAACGTATGTAGTCAACACTATCAGTGAGCTGGCGTACAACAGGGGTTGATCGCACAGCAGCAGTAACAGCAAGCAGCCCCAGGTGCATGGCGGGGGCGCGCGTGTGGCTGATTGCTGCATCTAGTTTTGTAGCTCTCTTTCCTATCTGTGTGTGCGTGAGTGTGTGTATGGGTGTGTGCGTGTGTGTACGTATGTGTAGGACGGCGAGTGAGGCCCTTTCTCTGCGTCTTCCACTACCCACTCTTGCCTCCTCGCGTGCAGTTGTGGTTAATCTGGATGTGCGATGCACCACAGGATGTCTGCAACATTGGGCTTGGACGGACTAGTCTAGACTTGAGGAGGGCCAGAACGAAAAATGTCAAGCTGTAACCGCAGTTTCTTTTTCATCAACAAAAAAAGGTTATCGTCCGAGCGTGCCAGCTATGCATAAATACAGGACTACTTTTTCTGACCGGTGGGTAGAAGAGCACGTGCTATTAGTCTGTGCAAGAAGCGCTGCCACAAATATCGACAGACAAACAGTAGACTCATCAGTTCGGCGACGAAGCAGCCTGGCCTTGGTGTGCAGTATTGCGTACGGCGACTCAGCGAGTGAGTCAGGGCTTGGGGGGGGGGGGGGGCGGCCCGTCGAGCCCGAGATCCTCGTAGATATCTGTCGAAGGCGCGGAAAACGCTGAATTTGGCGGGATCATTTGAAAGTGGGGTGTCTTAGAGGCTAGTGCACACTAGTCCTTGCCGAGAAATGCTTAAGCAGTACAGTCTAATCTCTGAGAATGCTGCTCCAAGCACGTAAAAGAGTTGTTTGTAGCTAAAAGGTTTCCACCTCTGAAGTGTGTGCGAGAATGAGTGAGTGTACTTGCTCAGCAGCCACACATGCAGCGCGCGGGGGCCTCTTGGCACGTATGTGTTAAAGGTCTGTGTGCTGTGGCCGATTAGTACACATTTCTGCATAGTGTACGTAGAGCGCTAGCGGCAGCTGCCAGACAGACGGGGGGGAGGCCAAGGGGAAGGCGACGACAACGACAAAAAAAAAAAAAAAGTGAGCGCATCCAAGCTGCTCCTGCCTGTCTCGACCGTCGCAGATCGCTCTCGTCCGTCGTCTCCTGCGCGATCGGAAGCTTCGAGAAAGATCTGTTTGAGGTCAACAGACACGGGACAGCCACATGTGCATCGCTGACCACATCCCTGTCTGCGCGACGTTATGGGCGGCGAGGGCTTGACGTGCATATGCTCAAATGGACTCACGTGCGTGTCTGGACAGTCCTGCCCATGTTAATGTTGCTGGAATGAAAAATCGTGCTCACACTGAGTTACGTGAGAGAGGACTGCAACAAGGTGTCCGCCACTGTCCACGCCCATCCTCCTCCAGGTCCCGTCTGCGGGACGAGGCCCTGGGAGGAAGGAGGCGTGGGGGGTTCTTCTGTCCACGTCGAGAACGAGAAAATTTTGGGAGGTCGCCGATCTTGATGAAGTCATTGCTGGTCCTCCGGGCTGTGAGGAGTCTATGACCCGTGGTACATCTGAAAGCGAGAGCAGCAGCAGCCTGATCCACGCTGTTGCCGGCGCGAGAGTCTGGAGAGAGAGAGAGGGAGAGAGAGGCATGGCAGTCTGGCATTGAGACGACGACGAAAGCGCGCGCGTTCGGGCCGCCCATCCTGTGACCAGGCGCTACCTCATCCGTACTCCTCGGGGTCTCCGGCACATAAGGGTGACACTACGACCCGGTCCCGCCCCGCTCCGAAGGCTCTTGGAGAGTCTTGGGTGCGGCTGAGATTCTTTGTCCCGACTGCACATTGTCGCTCAAAAGAGGCGCCATTCAGCCTCGCCCAGTGCGACGTCGCCTGGCCACCGGGTGGTTTTCGGGTCGAGATCTGGTCACACCGGACAAAAAGCGACGCAACGTTGCCGGTCTCAGAGAGAGAGAGAGGGAAAGAGAGACGCAGAAAGAGAAAGAGAGACTGCTTGCCTTTACTGCATAGGACGTGGGGGGAGGCGTCGGCGACGTCGACGGCAGCGGCAGCGGCGGCGTCGGTGACGACGACGGCTTCGTTCAGAGCGGCAGTCGTGAGTCGAGCATTGAAAGAAAACCCATGTGGAAGGCGATACCAGCGGAGAAGATCGACAACACCAAGACGTCGCTGACCGCGTCGGACTTGATCAACAGATAGTAGCGCTCGTGACACCAACATTGTCGGTAGCAGTGACTGCCTCAGCTTTCCTGAAGTCGGCACTCGCGTTTGTTTCTTGCCGCGTTCGCACGTACTTTCGTCTCCGGACGAACCCCGCGGAATTCTCCGGCTCGGCCAGGACCGACTCGGTAGCCGCAGCGAAGAAACGAGCGAAGCAGATAGAGAGGAAACTGTTCAAAAGGTAAGAAGAACCCATCCATCCTCATACTCCTGTACTGCTTCGTCTTTCCGTGTCCGTCGACAAAAGCGTCGACAACGACATCAGCAGCAACCAGTGCAAGCGCCTCGTCAGCGTCGGTACGAGCAGAGAGGAGGGCTACGAATGCAGCTATCTTCGTCGCTTTGCGTGGCAGCTGCGCTTTTGACTTTTTCCAAACATTGTACCCAAAGAGCATGTGATAGTAGTAGATGTCGATGTCCTCCTTCTCAGCGTTCTTGACGCTGTCCTAGCAGAATGCACAGCGTGTCCGACTCGTCGCTGCCAGCGAGCCTGTCTCATCGCGTCTGACATGCTCAGGATGGATGCCCGCAGGAGGAAAAAAGATCGTCGACAGTTCTTGAACACATATCTACCGAGCGTCTGCCAAGCACCTCTCATGTCCCAAGACTGATCTGAGCGAGGCATCAACGTCTCTTACGCATAAACGTATCTCTCAACTACTACGTCAAGTGACGCCATCAATAAGGGCTTGTCTCATGTGTCGTGTACACATCGTGTTGGTCCCCTTGTACTCGTAGCAGCTGGTCTCGTTCTAGCTGTTTCTGTGCGTCCGCTTCCTCCCCTCGTGGTGATGGAAAAATGCGTCGTTCACCCCCCCCCCTTTTCTCTCCCCCCTTGCAGCCCCCATTTTGCGTTTTGTACTTTCCTCCCCTCCCGTGCTGTTGTAGCCTGCTTTAAAAAAAATGCGCGCGCACTCGCGCAGCTCCAAAGCCTCCCTCTCCTCCGACTTCCCCTCCCTGTTTTCCCGCCAAAACTGTTGGGCAGGCATCAGATCCGTGGCTTTCGCTGCCTTCGTCCTCTTCCCTCCCCCCTTCTCACCCCACCACACCCCTGCCCTCCCCTCCTTGGCTTGCGTACGTGCAAAAGTCCAACTCACTTAACGGTTTGGGGGCTGCGTTATCGTGACTTCGTATCAAATCACTTTAAAGGTGCTACATACGAGGGGCTTGTGATTGTCTCCTCGCGCCTGAATCCCCACACTTTCATGATATCGCCGCACACACAAGGCGAGTGAGTGCCCACGTTGTTGCTCAGGACGACGTCGGCGGCGTCCGCGCGGCGCGAGGGAAATTGCCCTTTACATGCTCTCCTTCGTCCTCACTGTCTGACTCCTGAGGGGGGGCTGCCTGTCCGGTGCTCGTCGAGCATGTGGCAGGCGGCGCAGGGCTGGAGGATCGATTCAGTTGTCTTGGGAAAGGAAAACGTCCATTTTTCCGGACTTGTAGCTTTTACGACTATTGCGGCAGTTGCCTTTATCATTGCCTCGTGACTGCTGCTACCGGCGAACGAAATCGTTGCGACGCAATTTCCCGAGGAAAAAGAGAGCGAGCGGCGGCAACAACAACATTCCTGGAGGAGAGGGAGCCACGTTGTGTGGAAGAAGTAGGAGCCAACCACCACCACCACCACCTTCTCTTTCATCTGCTTGCACCAAAGCGGCTGCGGCGGCTGCGGCGGCTGCGGCGGCTGCGGCGGCGAAGGCGAGGGAGAGGGCGAAGGCAGCTGCCGAAGTGTTGTGTACGGCCTGCACGCGCGCACCAACTCACGTACGCGCGCAAGCACACGTTGCCATGAGTGCACAATATGGACCTCAAAGAAAAATGAAAATCCGGGGATGACTGTGGAATATCGCAAAGGACAGCAGCAACAGTCAGTCTGTCTGCAAGTTGGGACGTCGTTGCTCTCGTTCCCGAAAGGTGTGTTTAAAGCGACTGATCCTTAAGCCTCGCGCTGCGTCTTCACTTTTGTGAGTGCGTAGCAGTGGAACGGAACCTGCTTTGCTGTTGCCCGATCCATGCATGAAGAAGTCTGGAAGCAGGTTGGACTGGAAGAAGAAGAAACGCAGCCTCCAATGGAGGTGCCCGCCCTCAGCCGGCTTCGCGCTCATTGGTGGAGGGGAGGGTCGGCATGCACGTGTGGGTGTGCCTGGAGTACATTTAGCAACAGCTTGGAGATGGAAGACGACGACGAAGAGGATTTCTTCGTCTCGAAGCAGCTGCTTTGGCATTATACGTACACAACGGGTGGAAACCGAGCATGTGCGAAGGAGTTCGAAGCATGTGCACTTGTCTCTTCTCGCTCTTAGAGCTGCTACCTGTTGACGGTGAAAACAACAGCTCTTTTCTTCTTCCTCCATGCACAAGTTCGCTGCAACTGCCTGTTGCAGATTCTCTTCGTCTCCAAGTGGCGACGACAATTTCTTGCAGTGCAAATATATTGTAAAAGTCTGTCTTAATCTCTCTGCCATAGTTGAGCTGCCTACATGCACTTGATTGTCGCCTTAGTTACACTTGCTTAAGTACAGTTGTATGTGATAAAATGATTGGGTTACTAGCTGCAGGCCTTCGTTGGTATCGCAATCACGGCCTTAGAGTGAGAAACGCTGCGTTCACTGAGTTGTTTTTTTCTTTTTTGACTGCGTATGAGCGACTTCTGTGTAGTAGACGAAATGTCTAATGTACTTTGAACCCTTCTTTAGCAGCTTCGAGCACACCCAAATCAATGGTCTTTTTGTTCCCCCCAGTATAAAGACGAGTTGCATGAGCGTGGCCTTAACTACAGGTTGGGTTCGCCGCCCTCGTCGACGACGCCGACGTCTGGAGCTGCGTGCATGCTCGCATGTTGCACCTTTAGGAAGGGGTTAGCAAAACGACTTGACACGCAAAAGCAGCCAAGCAGAGGAGAGCTTTTATATATATATATGACTGCATACAGAAGAGAGGATTCGCCAGCAGCCCCCACCAAAACCTGTGGCTGCGATCTTCTCCGTCTTTCTCTCTCTGTACAAGCGCGCGCGCATGGAAGAAGCTGTTTTCTCCAACATTTCTCGTCGTTCTCTTCAAGTAGCTGCATTTGCTACGTGGCAACAGCAACGAATGATGGAGAAAGATGCATTGTGAAAAAAGTGCAGAGAAGCTCCCTCCTGTCCCCCCCCCCTGCCGTTAGATAGTAGAAATGCAAGTTACCCGCGTATACGTATGTACGTCTTTCTACCGGTTTCTCTCTCTCTTTCAGTTCCGATGTGAGTGAGGTTCCGTAAAGATGGCGCCCTACAGAGGAGGCTACAAGAACGGCATCAGCGTCGTCGTGTCCACGCTCAACAAGGAGGAGCTGCTGGAGAAGTAAGGACAAAAACAGAGCATTCTCTATTCTCTACCTGCATGATTCCCCCCCTTCCCCGCCCTGGCACTGCTTGCATCCAACCTTGATGAGGGACTTCGCAATTTTCCCTCCCTTCTTCGAGCCGTGGTCAAAAGCTCAGCCTGCGCAAGCACTTAAAAGAATTCATAGTGTTCGATTGAAATGTCCTTAACAACTGTTTGCTTTTTCTTTTCCTTTTCTTTTTTATTATTTTTCCTGGAGATGAAGCTTTCGCAGTGACTTCTTGGTCCTTTGTTGCACATTTTGGTGCTGCCGATGGTTACTCTTGAAGGCGGGCAGGGTGGAGATCCTCGTTCTTAAGCCACATAGGTTTCTCTGAGGGACTTACAACCTTAAACACACAAACACCCCGAGTCTTAGGCACACGCCCTAACAAATATTAGTGGAATCCGATCCTTACTGGGCTGGTTGCCGTCCACCTTGGCCTGATGTACGCGTGCGCTCTCTTTGAAGCGCGCGCGCTGAGAACAACAAAAACAAACCCTGCGTCGTCGCCGCCTCTGCCTCCGCCGTCGTCGGCGCCAGTGCCGCCGCCGCCGCCGCCGTCGTCGTCGTCGTCGTCGTCGTCGTCGTCGTCTCCTCTTCTTATTGAGGTCGCCTCTCCTCCTCCATTTAGTCTGACGGCGAGGCCGCGGCGGTCAAGTGTAGGATTCACGTTTGTAACAATGGGTGGTATTTAACTGAGACCTCAGCAGAAAGAAGCAAGTGGAAAGACAACTGTTGGTTTTGTAATACTGCTGCTCTGTGAGTGCACGAGAATGCCCGCGCATCACTTCAGCAGTGTCGTCGACGTCTTTCACAACAACAGCTTGCAGCAGTCCTCGTTGCTGCTGAAGGCGCTGAACCCACAGACAGAACAAGTCTTTCACTACAAGTAAGGCTTTTAGAAAATCAACACTGTGTGCTTGATTGTGAGTGGCTGCACTCCAGACGTCCCCCCCCCCCCCCATGCACTCCCCTCTGTTCCTCTCGATGCATGCCTTCACCTGGGCTCATATTGTTGTCTTGTGCTTGCGCATACTTCATACATACTTTTGTGTTTCCTCTCTCTTCCAGATACCTTAAGGAATTTCGTGTGGAGCAATGTCCTCTGTTCCTGCAGCACAAGTGCCAGCAGCATCGTCCCTTCACGTGCTTCAACTGGCACTTCCAGAACCAGCGTCGACGTCGTCCCGTGAGGAGGAGGGACGGCACCTTCTCCTACAGCGCCGACGTCTACTGCAGCAAGTACGACGAAACCACGGGGCTCTGCCCTGACGGAGACGAGTGAGTAACACAATTTCTTCTTGATTGGATGAGGAGAACTAAGTAAGTAGGGACCCCGGGCTTTGTTGCCTGTAATGAAGCTGGAAGAAAATCGTCGTGTCTGCCCTGAATGAGTGAGCAGGAGCAGTAATTGCGTCGGGCACGACCACACTCTGGGTAAAGGTCCCGTTTCATACTGGCACATTTTCTCCATTCTCCTGACAGACTCGAATCCACCAGAGTACACGCGTGTTCAACTGTGTAAAAAATTAACTGTGTTGCCTTACATTTTTGCTTTCCCCTCGAATCGACAGAGAGACATTTGCGTACTATTTGTAAATCTGTCATGGGGTAAAATGTGCGGTCACGATAACTTTGTCAGCCGAGAAAAGTGTTCGTGTATCACAGCGGCAAACAAACACTAGCCTAGGTGCGTTGTTCGGAAAGAAGAGAGAATATGCACATGTACTCCACATATATTCTAGTACGCTCTTGACAGAGCTGATAAGGTTAGAAAACTTGTTTAATAGGGCAAGCTCAGAAACACGCTCAATTCTGTGCTTCGAACGAGTGCTTTGCTGGGGAAAAATCCTCTCGAGGACATCGCAGGACTTAGACTGTCGGGATCACCGGGGATGTCTTTGGGCGAAGGAATTGATCAGTTTGCGTCCGACGCCGCTGCTTGAAAGCTCTCCCTAAATGTCTTCTCCTGGGAATGCTGCTTTCTCTTCAAAGGTCCCTGGACATACACAAGCGCGTGCGCAGTTCGATTAACTGACACAGGCCTCTGAGTAGGCCTTTCTCACACTTTTTGAGGCATGCAAGCAACGATTTCTGCCTGTTCTCGGCTATTTTCGCAGCCTTGGTCGTGGCGAGAAGTGTCAAAATCGTTCTGTTCGGCCTAGGACGCGTCGAGTGTCCTTGCAGGGGTCAAAAGCACTCAATAACGCCAACCCTTATAAAGACGTGAAACCGCCGAGAGGATAAATTCTTTGGGGGGGGGGGGGAGTTTCTTTTCCCCATTTTTCCCCGGAGCTTCCCCATCCACCCACATTCCGGTTCAATTCAGTCACTCGTGGACAAAGAGGAAAGACGATAATTTATTAGCCGGAGCTCATAAAGGATCTCTTCTTGCCTAAGAGAAGGAGAAAATCCTGGAATTAATGGATTTTAACGAGCTGGGGAAGGAAAAAAAAATATTAGGGGAGCCCAGGGAGAAGTGGTTGTACGTGACTCGGCACATTTCCAACCCCATTGTTTTTCACTCCATTACACCTGACACCAATTTTTTTGCCTTTGTGCGCGCGTGCATTTCATACGTGCGCCCCTGCATGCATCGGCAGCTGCACTAAGGGGACATCAGGGACGAACCCCCTTCTCCCCCCTCCCTTGCTAAGTCCCTTGTTTTCATCATGCCCAGTCATCATCATCGTCAATACTATCTGCTTCTAAACACCTTTGGAAAAAGCTCAAGAAAACGTTGAGGGTGAGGAGGAGGGGGGAAAGACGCGGGGAAGTCATACATGCACACTTGTGCATGAGCTGGGAGACTTTACCCCCCTCGACAGGAAGTCGAGGAAAATTCATGTACGCATGGTCTGATTGGGCACGCAAAGCAAGAAAATTGTGGCCGTAGCCCCATAAATTTTCTCCCCGAGTGTGCGTGTGTTCTTGTGTGTGTACGCGTCGCACTTCCTTCCCCCCACACAGAAGTGCATTTCTCTCCTGCAGTGAGGTACTTGGGCAGGGAGGCCGACTTGTCCGACGACCCCGACCATTTAGCGCACACAAAGGACTTTCTGGAGTTCCCGAGTAGTAACAATCTGGCTCAACTTTGCACCCACCCTTGACGAGAAGTGCTGTACAAACATGTATGAGGTGCAGACCTTGCCCGCCTCCTCCTCCGCCCGCCTCGTCTTTATGGGTGTGCGAAAAGAAGAGGAAAGAAAAAAAAATCCAGCGAGCCTTGTGCGCTGCGAGGATATTATCTCAAGTCTCGATTTTTCTCTGACGCCTTTTTCTGCTTGTGCGTATGCTCGGTATCGATCTTGCCGCAGCCGCCGCAGCCGCCGCAGCCGCCACAGCCGTCACAGCCGCCACAGCCGCTGCTGCCTTTGGCTTCTAATCTTGGTTGCGTCATTTGGCCTCATGGCAGCAGCTTGCCCACAGCAGCCAAGCTGCTGCTCCCAAGAAGCTACTGCAGCAGACAGTCTGCACCACTTGACCCCTAGGATTTATCTGTCAAGCGTTACTGTGTTAAAGGGCCTTGAGACTCACAAAAGTCTGCAATGGGACGTGTGTGTGTGCGTGAGAGACAGAAAGAGCAAATTTTTAAATAGAAAAATGTGTTCCGCGAAATGCGACTCGACGACAGGCCAAGAATCGTCCCTTTATAATAAATGTGTATAAAGGACGAATAGCTATGCAATGAATGCGCAGAAAAAAGCAAACAAACAAATGTAACGGGCGCACAAAACTATTCATGGCAGGCATTCGTGTGTCCAGATATGGCCAGCCAAACAGTTTGGGTAACTGACCTACAGAGAACATTTTTGTCTCGTGACATTGTTTTTGAGTACACATAGCTGGCAGGCGGAGCTGAACTATTTCGGTCTCTTTTTGTACCCAGTTGTACTTGCTGCAGAGGTACCTTCGAACACATGTACAGCACCCATCAGCTGGTTAAGAGTCTTCAAGGCTAAGAAGCAACTGTCTTTCTCTCTCTCTTTTTTTTTTTAAACAGCGAAAAAGTGATTACACGTTTTCCCACGCAACTTTTTTTTGTCTTCTTTGTGCAGCGCAAGTGAAAACAGTCGGAAGTTTCATTTCCTGTGCTTGTCTGTTGTAGCTAACGGCAGTTTTGTGTACGAACATTTTTATCGTGACCTTAATAATAATGCGGGAGGAGAGGGGGCCTGCCTGCCTAGGCCTAGGCCTGCAGCAGCTGCCGCTAATGCTGCTTGGGCTTTCTGCACGCCTACGAGCAAAAATACAGCTGTAAAGTACTTGTGTTTTTTTGTGTCAGTTAATGACACGCCATAAGTGCAATTTATTCCGTGTACATACGTAGAATGCCCTTAGCACGCAGGACAGCATAAAGGCGTCGTGCTCAGGCGAGTGAAAGATTTTCTCTGTCGGATGAAGAACGTTGGAGGTAAAAATGTTAAAGTTGACAAGTTTTTTATGCCGAGTTTATCTCAAGTTGTAGAAAAGCAAATCAGCATGATGTTATAAACCTGCCTCTTTCCTCAATCTTCATGCAAGGAGGGGGGAAGGAGAGCGAGCAAGGATAACCCCCTTCTATTTCCTCCCCTCTGGCCCTTTTTTTCTTATAATGACAGAAAAAAGGAGTTTGTCAAGCTAGAAAAGCTTCAAAATCATCCCTTCGTCTCCCTACTTCCGAGCCACAAACGACCTTGGGGGGGGGGGGGGGGGGG
>JAAUXU010051187.1_pt1 | contig 25645 bp, 36 predicted proteins | sample 7278151 | NCBI WGS metagenome assembly JAAUXU01 (sample SAMN14350113, study PRJNA611818) | marine sediment metagenome | isolation source: surface marine sediment (1.8m) | place: French Polynesia: Moorea | collected 2018-08 | reverse complement strand
GCAGATTATGCAACAAATAAATAAAACCACTCATGTTTCAATAAATTTTGTTCCAGAGCACACTATATAAGAGTAATGTAATTTTCCGGATTTTGCTGGACCACACTGTAGTACACTGCATGCATGCCAGGTCATCCTCATGCTGCATTCCTAAGTAATAATATTGACATTTTTAGGGTGATTCTAAAGTTTTGAACAGCACTGTACATGCATATGATTGTTGACCTATGCCTTCATTGCCATTATATCTGAGTAACTCTAGCCCAATGTCAAACACACTGAAAGTCACACATTATAACTCAATGTGTGTGCCCAGAAATCGTTGATTTATGTACCTACTTATCAAACTGAGGCGCAGTGTATATGAAGAATGCTACCAACGTTGGTAGAGACTGACAGTGGCTTCATCACAAATGACTGAAACATTTCTGCATCTTCCTCATGGCTTAGTTGCAATAAAAGCTGCAGCATGAACCGACAGACTGTACTTGTTTCTTTTAGAGGTTTTTTTAGTGTCTACCTCAATGTTGCATAAGTACGCCTAATAGAAAACGAAAAAATTTGCACTGTCTTTCCACGACACCTGCTGCACAATCATAAGTTTGGTCGCAAGTCTTTCAATTGATTCTGTCTTCTCAGCACACAATTGTGGCTTACCATGAAGAAATAGTCAAGTGGCACTCCCTTGTGCAGTTTCTTTAAGCATCGAAAGCAGTACCCAGAGAGTCACTCCAAGGTAGACACGTCAGAGAGCAACAATTTGCGACTGTGTTCACTTCATTCAGCATGAGAGGTTCTATTAGAATATTGGTTTTCGACCCATGTGTGGAGGAAAGGAGTGGGGAACATCGATGTGTCTCGCAATTTGGGTGACTAAACTTTTTCACTTTCTAAAGCCTAGCGGCACTGTGTGGCTTTGTATGCAGATATAGAGCTAAAGCAGGTCGGATTCAAATTGAATCCATACATCCTGCAAGTTATGGAGGAATTATTTTCAAATGGGTTCTGATTGATATCATGAGTGAAAAAGTATTTATTTTCACTGTGGATTTTACACAAGGGAGAAGTCAATTTCTTAATACATTTAAAAGTGACAACCAGCCCATTCAACCATTTAAGTGTCCTGTTTACTGCGGCTTCCTTTGTGTTTACAATTTGACGATTCTCAACCCACAGTGAAGCTCTTTTCCACAGCACTGTTTTTATATTGCAAGAGAGCAGAGCATAGATGCAGAGCAAATTTGAAGGGATAAGCATCTTCTTTCACACTTGGTTGCAGATGTTACAATTTCATTTGTCATTTGACAGAAGCAGCTTCGTTCAAGCACAGAATGATGTGTCATTCCCAGTAAGGTGCATGTCTTCAAGCTCTCAGCAAAATGTGAGAAGGTACGAAAAACATTAAAAAATATGACAGTTCTGCTTGAAAATTTACTGATCTCATGAATACCAATCTTTTGGCAGTAAGAAAGTGCAAGCGACAAGTGAGTGGAAAGAGCAGAAGGTACAAGGGTGCCAAGGCATTTTTGAATTGTACTCAAAACATCATCATGCTCAAAACACAGTTTTGCTTTAGATATCCCGAAGAGAGAAAGAAGTTTTGAGAAGTTTCCACCTTGATCTCTCTGACAGGGTGTACCTGAATCATTTTCCCCGGGGACTCGGGCCTCATGCCAACTGCATGACAATCAAGAGAGGTTTAGAGACTTTCAAGTGCTTTTATCCAGGTTTCCGGATTTTGCGCTGTCAACACTAAGTCAATGTCTATTACCAAAGTGTGTCACCCTCTGAGAAGTCAACTACTCTCCAGAATTCTCCAGCTTCAATAGTCTCCGGCTATTGGCATCTTACACACGTAGGGGTCAGGGGACCCCTATCACCATCATGGCTCTTGTGTTGGATGTCAACTGCAGGCCACGGCAACAATGAGAGGAACAAGGAAGAACTGCAGGAGAGGTTTGAAAACCGGTGGACTGGCATCTTCTGTACCAAACTATGTATTCAAGACCTGCAATGTAGCATGGGATAGGCCGTCGCTTGCTGCATAGAAATCTCATCGGCGAACGTCGATGCCACCCTTTGTTCCAGAACAGTAACGACATCATCTTGCATGCATTTTTGAAGTCTTGGAGTTACTTCTGAATGGTCGAATTTGGGCTAGATCAAGTTTCTTTGCCAAGCTTTTGCAAGCTCATGCACATTTCAAGAAGAGAGCCATTGTGACGACAAGAGGGCCTAGAGCAGAGGCAGGGTCTAGGGCAGAGGCAGGAGGTCCTTGGAGTGGATCCTTGGAAGGGCCAACAACGAGCTAAAGGGAGTGTCCCTTCCAAGCAAAATTCTCCCTTTTTATACCTAATTTTCACTAAATAGAGGTTGTGACCAGCCAGGCTGACCCACATGTAGCTTAAGTTTCCCTCTTCTCGTAATGTCCTTCCCTGTGACCCTTACTGTAGAGCACCTGCAGGACTCCTTGCCCCTTCTCCTGAAGATTGTGGGACACAGAAAGGGACAGAAAAAAGGTGACAGAAAAGACGGCGGACACAGACGATCTACCTAGAAAGTTAAAACTCAACCATTAGCACTTTACATTACTGTTAGAACGCCTACCATTCCGATGACTAAGAATCCGTCTGACTGAAGTCAGCAGCAAAAAAACCAACTATCTATTGAGTGTGGAATAAAGATGCACTATATCCGGGAATGTCTTTCATGACACGAGCAGAGTGCAGCAGAACGAGTGTCATAAAGTAAAATGAGAGGAATAAAGAGCATCCTTGTTTTTTTTGTAACCTTTTTTGCATAGTACCGATCTTCCATGCCTTCGGCCTTGTGCATTTTCCACAAAACAAATCATTTGCAGATGAGATCATGCAGGGCACTGCTGAGAAGTCAGCAAAAGTCTGCAAGAAGGTCTTGGACGAACTTGAGGCCTTCCCGCAATCAGAGTCAGGCCCATTACATTGATCCAAGTGACTTCTTAGCCGTCGATTTGCCGAAGACCATTGATAACCCTTGAAGTCCCACCTGAACCAAGGGCGATGAAGCTATACACTCTTCACTTATACAAGCAATGCCTTAAGGTCTAAGCATTTCAAACGAGTTGGCTTTGTTTGAGACGTACTCTTTAGAACCAGATGCATCTTTCATCCCAGAAGTTCTCGGGTGGCGCTGCTGGTCACACAATACGTCTGCACCGCCCAGTCTACCCACACTTGCAGGAAGAGCTGAGTGGTACTTTCTCTTGCCCACGGCGCAGACTTCTGCGGTTTCGCTCTAAATGTAGATGTCGTTAAAATCCCACTTCACATTCAGCTTGCGTCGCTGACCATCTTCATATCTGTGCTCCAAGGTAGACCGGATGTCTGGGTTACGTAACGTCTGGTACAAAGAGCAGCCAAGAGAGAGGCTGAGACGCTGCACGGTAGTAGCTGAACATGCCCAACTTGAAGAAGAAGGTGTACGTAGTGACGGGAGCCAACTCCGGGCTGGGCTTGGAGACGAGCCGCTCGCTCTACAAGCAGGGCGCCACCGTCGTCTTGGCGTGTAGAAATGTCGAGAAGGCCAGGATGGCGGCCAGTGACTTGACAGCACAGCTGAAGACGGCCTGCGGCGTGCTGGTAAAAAGAGATAGCACACGTACGAGTCGTTTTACATTTCATTCCAGTCTGGTCCAGTACGCGCGTCTCATTTGCACAGGAGTGTATGAAGCTCGACCTCGCTGACACGGGGTCCATCCGCGCCTTTGCTGCCGAGTTCCTGCTGCGATTTGACAGGCTGGACTGCCTCGTCTGCAACGCGGGTGTCATGCTGCCCATGGCGGAATGGAGGTTAGACAGAAGCTCTCGCATCATTCGAAAAAGAACTGTTGACAGCATATCAGAATAACATGATTTAGAAGAACCGAGGACAACTTTGAGCTGCACGTCGGCACCAACTACTTAGGGCACTTTCTCTTGACCAACCTTTTGTTGGATAGACTTAAAGAGTCCGCCCCAAGCAGGTGAGAGAAACTGACACAAAGCTTATAAAAGGAGCCGCTGAACAGTCCTCTTCGTACTAGGGTAGTGATCGTGTCTTCCACCGCGATGATGGAGGGTGAATTGGATGTGGACAACTTGAACTACGACTTAGGCTATGGTACTTCCAACTCAAACACTCCTGAGGGATACAGCGGCTCCGAGCTGATGAAAGCTCTCTTTGCTTGGGAGCTCAGGAGAAGAGTCCAGGAAGAAGGGATATCCGTTAACTGTGTTATGCCAGGGACGTGCAAGACCAGGTTAGTGATATATGCCTAAGTACTTGTGAACATCAGATAGACGCTGTTAAGTTCATGAGCAGCATTTCTTTCCAGGTTGCACCAGCACACTCACTTTTCCTGCTTTGACTATCCTTTGCTCCTGATGTCCCTCTTCTTCATGAAGTCAGCTGCCAAAGTAAATTCTCTGACTCGAACGTCAAATAATAGGCTAGTTCAAAGGGACACTTTTCCTCGAGCATTTCATTTCTCCTTACAGGGAAGTGAGACGATCACGTACTGTGCCACCAGCGGCAAGGTGAAGGCCGGCGGCGGCCTCTTTTACAGGGGAAAGAAGCACGTGGAGGATATGGACCAGTGGCTGAAATCCAAAGCTGAGGGAAGCAAAGGTCTCTGGGAGGCTTCTGCACGTCTAGTGGGCATAGAATTATCTTAATCTTGCATTGCTACAATGCCCGTACAGCTCTTCCCATTATCACATAACCGACACAAGTTGTCGAGGTCAGAAATGATCAAAACAACCAAATACGTAACCAAAATTCATCATGGTGACCAATCGTCCTCAGCGACTGAATCACGCGCTGTTTGATTCAAGTGTCTTTTGCAATACAGTGGAACGTCTTAATAAAGTGTCTTAATAGAGACACTTTGGGACTGTGAGTTTTGTCTTTAATAACCGTGTTAATAAAAAATAAGACTTTGCTGCAACTTTTGTTCGAGGGTGCGAAGCAAGGATAAGTCCTCACACCCTCTTGCACAGGGTGAGTCAGTGTATAAAAAGAAGTAAAGATGCACTAGTTTTGTAATAGATTGTGAGCAATTTCTGTCTCTATTATCCGTGTTGTGTCTTTAATACGAGTAATAATTTATGTAGCAATTTTTTGTACCTGGTGTTTTGTCTCCAATAAGCCAAAGTCTCCAATAAGCGTGTCTCTATTAAGCGTGTTCCACTGTACTAGAATTCACCCTTGCATGGCCATTCAAACTCGAAAATTGACATTTCTTTGCACACGTAGATCTGCAATGTACTTGTACAAGACTCAGTCAGCTTCGTACTCACTTGACCCTCATCTGATCTCTTTTAAGCTTACAATGAGCAATACACGAGAAGTCTAAAATGCCTATGAGGTTTTAATTTCTGACTCAGTGCTGGACGCAGCAGTACATTTGTGAGCGGGATTGTGGACTTATACTCAAGCTGACACTTATACGTAAGTTATACTCAAATGTTTGGTCTCTTGCTCGTGATACGAGATCCACCTATCGATGGGGTCGACAATACCGTGCGATATACGTGTATTGACACTGACACCGACGTCGAGTATTTGCAAACCATCGACACTGACATGAGAAAACATTGATGTCAGTCTTCAGATATGCAAGTGTCTGGTTGGAAAAGTAAAGTGAAGTACGTAAATCAAGCCAAATCACACCAGTCAGGCAGAAGCGACAATTATGTTCTACTCCGGCCGCACCTCCTGCTCCAAGATTACGGAACGACTTGAAAGCCGGCCAAAAACGCTGCTCTTTGTGAAGTTTCGCCCAGTATTTCATTCTGTATCTGAACACAGATCATTGATACCGAAATCGGTGTTCAACCTAAACGTTGAACCAACTTCTCAATGTCAATGTTTTCCTACCATCGCACAGCCTCAGTGGTTGCCGGTACAGTTGTCTTAAACACCAAGAAAACTTCACAACTTTGTGCTTGGTGCACACTTTACTTATGGTTAAAGGAGTATATATCTATACTCATGCACGGTACATTGTCTATTAATAAACACCGCTGCATTCTACACTGTGCGCCACATGTGCGCCTCGTCCACTCCACTCAGCCATTATTTTTGCTTCCAGAGTTGCTTCCAGGTCCCCGACTGGTCTCTTCTCTGTTTTCGTACTGTGACGAAGTTGTCGTGGTAGCAATTGAGCTGGTTTCAGTCAAACTCCGTTCCTCCGCCTGCTCAAAGATGAAGCAGAGCTGAGATTTCTGATTGAGTTTCGGTTGCAATTCAGAGAATACACAACGCGACAGGCAAATTGTTGCAAAAAAAAAACAACCCGGTGAGAACGCTTATGATGCAAAGACATCCGTGAGCTGTGTTTGTGTTCCTATACATACTATATCACAACGATATGCGCATTCCCTATCGTTGATCTTAGGCCAGACTTTCCTCTCATCATGTTGCACCGCCTGCACTATTGGCGCCGTTATGGGCACATCCCCGTCATGATCTTGCTGCAGATCGTCTTCATCGTGCTCTTCGGCGTCTTCGTCGTATACAATCCAGAAAACGCTACCTACAATGGCAAGGATAAGAGCACAAACGCAAATGCTAGGGAAACCATGAAGGACTATCCTTGTGAGTTGAATTCTTTTCATCCTTATCTGTGTATTAGTCACCCACGTATGTGCCTACGTAAGTAGGGCAAGATCGAGCAGCTGCCACCTGAGCAGCCCATACGTATGCAACCAACTTAGCGCCACATCAAAGCTGTGGACAGAACGTAACACCCACAGCATTGAGGGATAGATTGATTTAAGAAAGAGGATCCATCCATAGATAGGGAAGGAAAAGTGGATGGAGCAGGGATACTGTTTTCACGTATTAAACGTCTCTGGGGCTCGACCTGCGTCCAATGGATGTCCTTTTTTCTCACTACAGCTCCACCTCTCCTCAACCCAAACCAGCTAGGGCGAGAACCTGAAATGTTATCCTCCAGTTTTCTTTATGTGCCAGCAAATAGTACGACTGCATTATAATCCAGATTCTCGACTGTCTGTGAAAGTACGAAGAACCACAAACCCATTCGATGCCGCTCATTCCTTTAGTACAGCATGGAAGCCCTCTGTACTTGTACTGTGCTGGCCATGGGTGACCGCCACGAGCATGACTCTACGTCATACCCTGTTCTGAAACGTGATGAGGTGGAATTTTGATGTGAAACAAGTAGACGTGGCATTTGGGCACAATGTCGAGTATGGAGGTTCAACTGTGTACCTACCCATTTCTGGCGTTGTGCTAAAAAGGAAGTCAACTTGTGAGGGTGGCATGCTGAAGAGGCTGGAAGTTTCGCTTTTCAGGGGGTAAAAGTTGATGAAATTGCCTGTAATTTTCACAGGGGAATTATGCCCCAACCCCTCCCCCCATTTCCAGGTGGATGCATTCCCCGGGCCCTCCGGTACCATGTGCAAACACCCCGTGTTCGGGGTGAGAGGTTGCTGGGTTCTGTGAAGTTACAAAAATGAGCACTCTCAGATTTGAACCTCTGTAATCAACATTGTGCCAAGGGTCATGGGTATGACTTCACAGCGTATGAAGTGAAGTCATACCCATGGCGGTTACGGAGGGCCAGCACAGTACGTACTGCCCGAGTTAAGTACCGGTACGGAAATGACAGGATGTTTTCTCTTTTCCTCACAGTATTCCAGGACGTGCACGTGATGATCTTCATCGGCTTTGGCTTCCTCATGACTTTCCTCAAGAAGTACGGGCTGTCGGCCGTCTCGTTGAACATGATGTGTGCAGTGATCTCCTTGCAGTGGGCCACTCTTGTCATTGGATTCTTCCACTTGCACTACGAGCATGAAGTGACCCTCCAGAACGGAACTGTTGTTGTTGAAAAGTACCCTCTTGGCGTCATCTACCTTGATCTCGTGGACAGGTGAGTGAGATAGATGCCTCCAGGGTTACCAGACCCTGTAAGATCGAGTGGTATGTCATAATCATGATGGTGATTTGTTCTGGCAGCATGCTATTTAGCGACTTTGCATCCGCCTCTGTACTGATCTCGTTCGGTGTGATTCTTGGCACGACGTCTCCATTACAACTGATCGTCATGACGCTCATCGAGATCGTCCTTTTTACCGTCAACGAAGTCATAGGGAGGAAGTACCTAGGAGTGAGTAACTACATCCAACGGTGGAAAACGTATTCACACTGTCCCATCAGGCTATCGACGCTGGTGATTCCATCTTTGTGCACATGTTCGGCGCTTACTTTGGGCTTGCTGTGTCCAGGATGCTTTACTCCAGGTACACTCAAGATAACACGAAGCAAGCATCGGGATACACATCGGATCTCTTCTCGATGGCAAGTTGCTCTAAACCTTCCTGACAAGTCATATTGCTACGAGCGATGTTTTGAGTGCAACACATAACTCAGAATTTTGATAGGTCGGCACCATCTTCCTCTGGATGTTCTGGCCCAGTTTCAACGGAGCTGCCGCCCTCCACGGAGAAGCTCAACATCGTGCAGTCCTCAACACCTACTTCTCTTTGTGTGCGTCGGTCGTCACCTCATTTGCCATGTCATCGCTCCTTCATGAGCATAACAAGTTTGTCATGGTAAGGGAGCTGTCGGTGAATAGCCCGGCCCCTTCGGGTCGGTCATGCGAGACAGGTTGACCCCTTAACCGGCATGAAGGCGTCGCCGTAAATGCACTCGTAAGACTTGTCCGTTCAATTCACTAGTTTGGAGGCCACGGTTACGATGTCGGGTCGTTTGCAGATCAAGGTCACTAAATGAAAGACTGCGTGACTTCTAAAGACGCCAATTCCGACTTCCATGTACCAGTGACGTTTCTTGAAAGTGTTCATGAGTAACAAGCGGCAAATGAGTTCCTGAATTCCCTCCTCAGGAACATATCCAGAACGCCACCCTCGCCGGCGGAGTTGCCATCGGTGCTGTGGCCGATCTCTTCGTGCAGCCGTTTGGCGCACTCATCATCGGCGCCGTGGCTGGCGCCGTATCAGTGTGGGGATTCGACTACCTGACGGTAGTTACTCGAAACATAATGTGTACCTGGCGCAACAATGCACCTTTTAACTTTCTCCTCTCCCTTGGATCAGCCCTTCCTGAAGAAGTTCAAGTTGCATGACACGTGTGGAGTTAACAATCTTCATGGCATACCAGGAATCATGGGCACGATCCTCAGCGTCATCTTTGCGGCTATGGCAGACGAGAAGACCTATAAACATGGGTATGTTTTCATGCTTTTAGGAACGATCATGTAAAAAGCTTTATGCGTTCACATTTTAGTTTAACGGATATCTACCCTGCATTGGGGGATCATGAAGACCACGGGAAATTCGTGCCGGCCATTACTCCTGGTCAGCAGGCCCTGAATCAATTCTTAGCGGGGGTCGTCACTCTTGCCATTGCCATCGGCGGAGGAATCGTGACTGGTATTCAAGTGATCTTGATGCATTTGTCTTGAACGTCTTTATGTCACACACTGCCCACTTATGCAGGCTACATCATGCACCTGGTTGGTGAGTGGCAAGCTATCGACATGCAGCCTCGTCCAGGTTCCACAGTCGTCAAGTTGGCTCTCAACGTTGGCAATGTCTTTACTAAACACGTGGGAATGCACGGTGCACTGCCCAAGGACTGCTACTTCGACGACGACCTCTTCTTCGAGGTATGTGGTTTAACCATCGATTGCCTGGCCGCGTTGCAGTATTTTTGCCGAGTTTTGACTGAGGAGGTTTGACCTGACCGAGGCCTTAGATTGTCCGAGGACAGAGGACAACACACGGGTCGAAGCCTCAGTCAAAATGAGCAAAATGTCGAGCACATCCCGGTCACGCAATTTGTTATTTGACGAGACCTATTCTGCCTCACTGTTGTCTCCCATTTAGTGTTGTGGGGAATTATTTTCAATAATGCGGAGACATTGGGTGATGCAAGAGCAAAAGTGCATAAAAGTGTGGTATCTTATTACTAAACAATATTCTCAAAAACTTGTGATTTTGCCTGTTAGAACTTCTTGCATGAATCCAAGCTGGCCCAAGATGACAGCAAGTGCCTTGTACGGTCACTGCACTGACTCATACCGAGTTTCATGGAACTTAAAGCATCCTAGCCAAAGTTGTCGGCAAATTTTAAGTGTATGACATTTTTGCGCACTGCATACATCCAAATATGTAAGTTCCAGCTCGTACGTGCTACCCACTTCGTTGCGTAGGAAAAATATAAAGAGATAGCGGACTCCACCCGCTCAACACGTGCTTCGTATTCAACACGCGCTTTGCACTCAACACAAAGCTGATCTCATCCTCAAAGCTGATGTCGGTCTCGAAGCTGATCTCGCACTTCACCATGCACTTCAGGTGGTCCAAGCGATCTGCGCCCAAGAACGGATCCATTTTGTTTTTAATTTGGAAACTGGCTGATGCGGACACTATTCCTCTCTTCTACCCGGCTTAGTGATATCAGCGGGCCATCAGTCCACCGGTCGAGCCACATTTTGGCTTGCGTGGTTTCCCTGGCTCAATGTCCACCCCTACTTAGCTTCTTCTGTCCCCTCCTCTTGCCATAGACACCTACCGATACTGCATGCGGTAAATTTAACATTGGACCTCAATTTTGGCCTCAAAATGGCCGGTCAGTGTCAAGGCTGCCCATTTTGGTGCTAGAATGCTCAAAAGGAGGCCAAAATGGGCATCAAAACTAGCACCAAAATGGGCAGCCTTGACACTGACCGTGTGTACTCAACATTGTGTCCCAGTATCACATCTACGTGTTCCACATCAAAATTCTACCTCAACATGCTTCAGTACAGTGTTTCAGGTCTCGTCATGCTTGACGCATTTGCTTAAGGCAAGGACTGTACATACGGACCCTCGAGCTTTATATATAGAGAGATATAGATTGGTTATGTGCACTTATGAACTTTTCATTTATGCGCAGGTTCCTCTGGAAGAGAAGACTCTTGTTGTCCATCACCATGACGGAAGAAGAGCTCGAGGATCCGTCCAACTTGAACCAATTTTTGAGACCGCGTGTGAATCTTGAATGGTTTCTTTCTCAAGAATATGATCTTTTTTTTCCTTTCTGATCATACCCGTGCCCGGTCTCGACGATGGAAATAAGGGAGGAGCTCCGTGCACGAGTCCAATGAGTACAAGATCGAGAAGAAGATCAACAAACCACTAATCCCTGTCGTAGCAATTAAGGACTTAGTTTGTATCTGTCGGTAACGCAATCGCAGCAGCATGGGTATGTAGGTACCTACGAGGTTTATCGCACCAGACTTGTAGCAAAATACACTTTAACGTCAGATAACAACAACTCGTGAGTATCAAGTACTTGACATCCACTCTCTCTTGTTTTGGCACATACGGCAGATTTGTAGGATGAGCCGGTGCCATTTTACGTGCACAAGAACATGTATGCTCGTGCTACGCGTCGCATTCAAATAGACCCTCTTTTCCTTAACTGGGACTCTAAGATTGCACAAAAATCCTCCTCTTCTGAGAAACTTGGTAGTGGTGAACATTCTGCACGGACGAAGTATTTGAAGAAGCTGGAGTTCAAACAAACCAAGCTTGAAAACGGGCAGCATTGAGCAAACTGAGGCCACAGTCATCATTCATACGTTTAGAGACGAGCCCACAATGAGACACCAACCTTTCATCGCTTTGGCGGCCGCGGCCTCCCTCTTCGTGGTCATCTCCGCTCAACAGTTTTGGTTCTTCGAGCCAATTCCGAAAAGACAGTTCTTCGCGAGGCGGAATCTTGTCATCAGGGAGAGTCCTCCGGGAGGACAGGGTAGCTACCCTCCCGGTGGACAAGGGAGCTACCCTCCCGGTGGACAAGGGAGCTACCCTCCCGGTGGACAAGGGAGCTACCCTCCGGGAGGACAAGGGAGCTACCCTCCGGGAGGAGAAGGGAGTTATCCCGGAGGCTACGGTAACTACCCGGTAGGAGGAGAAGGACAATATCCCGGGAGCAGCATTTCCGGACGACCTCCATACGAAAGCGAAAGCCCGGGGCGGCCTCCACTTGGCGGTAGCTCTAGACCACCAGCTGGCGGTTCCCGTTTCCTATGATTATGTGTTAATATGCATTAAGTTCTACGTAATACAAGGCGGTACGCTCGAGTTACGCACTGCGGATGTGTCCTGTAAGTACCTACACGGACTCGACGTTGTGTTGTACTGTACTGCTTACCCATTATTCGAAATTAGTAAATAAGTAACATACTGGTACATGGGACATGATTATTAGCTTAGACCATTACTAACCTCTTTCTGCGTGCCATATTTTTCGCACGATTCCTTTTGAATCCACTCTAGTCAAATGGAATGAAGAAGTCATCAGGTTTCGGGGTCCCCTCTCTGCCTTCAATGTTTTATACCGACGGATGTTTGGTCAACGCTTTATATTTAACGTGGACAAACCTAGTTACATTGTGAATCTTAAACGATAGTCGAATGAAACTGAAAACAAAGTGTGTTTTGCGATGTCTTCCAAATCTGAACACCTTGCTGTGTTGTAAAACTTATTGCAAGAAAGGAGAGGATATTTTTTTTTCCAAAAATCATACTATTTGGCATTCGGTGACAAACGTCAGATCCACTCAGCACAAATTCCCAAAATTGTTGTTCATTCGTCTAGCCTAATGCGAACTACGAAAGCCTGTAATGCATACCCAGACTATGGATCCATTGGCAACTTGTGGTGCACTTGTGTCAGTGTGTTCATTGTCAATATTTACTGTCCAGCGTTGACGTTAGTGAACGTGTTGGATAGCAAAGGATTAAGGCGCTCGATGTCGAGCGAGTGCCTCGCCATGTAGCAATGACACATGTAAGTATGCTTACTCTTGTGGGTGAATGTAAACTTTATTAGCGGCTTCATTTCTGTTTTTACAGTAAATACGTATGTCACGGGCACTTTTTGACAAATACTCGCATAACTATTTGTGACGAAACGTCCTTAACGACTTATTGCAGGACGCCGATAGCGTTTCGATGAGTAAGTCATTGCTCAGCACTGAGTCATGGCCTATTTCCAGGCCGATGGGCTAGCGTTGGATACAATGTTGACTAGTCGGGAATACAATACGGTACCATAATCTGCGCCTTCATGTCGGGCTGCAGGTTGCATATGCGTGTTACCATCTGGAACCTTGTGCTCCACGATGCTGCTGAGTACAATCTGTCTATAACAACGCCAGCTTTTCCTAAGCCTGACTCCTGAAGTAGATCAGCTTTGAGAGATGTCGGAGACGCGGCGGATGACGGCCTTTGGGTCCACCGCTTTGGCCGATTGCTTTGAGTAGAAGACAAAGTCCTCGACCCAGTAATGTTTTCTCACCCATGGTTTTTCAGCCAGTGACTCAAATCCAACGCAGATGAGCAGGTAAACAGTCAGGTAAGCGATGAAGGCAAAGTAGATTATGCCCAAGATAGCTAAGGCAGAAGTTCAAGTAATGCAGAGTAAGCACATTACTGTGGAGGATGTGTACAGAGAAATGACTTACCCACTCCTACGTAGGTTAACACGGTTTGGGGCAATTCTTCCAGGACAAATTCTGCCACAAAGAAAATGTTGATGACTATGATGACGACAGACGTCAATGTAGAGAAGATCTTCATTGCTAGGCCGCTGGCAAATGGGCCCATCAGCATCCTAGAGCAATGAGAGCTCAAAATTTCTCCCGTGAACAGTACATTGGAACGGTACGCATGCAAACATTGCGTGCAGCTATTCAGGGTGAGAATCACCTTGAGGAGGAGAAGGTCACAGCCGGAATGACGGCAAATGGCAGCAAGATCGACATCAGTGCGTTCAGGATGTCGTTCATGCCGGTCAGGTCGTCAATGTCCGAGAAGAAAGCCACGGAGAACGTGGGTATCATGGCGATAGACCTACACGCATACGGACATGTAGTGCGAATTGAGCTGCTTTTTTGCAAGTGACCAATGTATCCATTCTCACCGCGTCAATAGGACTCGTTGCCAACGCTTCCACTTCAGATTGAGGAATCCCTCCATGGCAAACTGGCCCGAGTAGGTCCCAGTCATAGTGGAGCTCTGTCCAGAGGCGAGGATGCCCACAGCCCATATGTAGGTGCACGCAATGCCAAACGCGCACCCGAGGAAAACGCCGCCCTTGTACAAATCAGCTTCTACCACCTCGTCGAACCTGTACATGAGATGCGTGCAACAGAAGCATAAATATGCAGACAGGAGCTTGATCATCTTTCTGTCCTCACTGGTCTGGTAGGTAGAACACATCTCCGAAGACCGATCCCTCCACCACGCAGCTGTTGTACGCCTGGCCGTAGGTGGTCCCGTACAAACCGTTTGCAAACACCGAGATTACCAGAGTGCTGATCACGAAGCTGACGAATATGGCAATGGCCCCCTTGACAAAAGAATTCTGTTAGTATCTTTTGGGTGGTATCATCAAGTACCGCTGGTACCGCAGTCTTTACACTAGTATTACTGTATTGTACCGGGCTACCCTCTAGGATGTAAGCCACCCCACCCCGAAGGAGCCTTAGGTTGTTGCATGACTTGGTGAGTCCTTCAATTACCTCAATGAAGAAGTATTTGTTGGCCTGTTTGACAGCTGCAGGATCTCCTCGATCGATCTTTCTGGTCTTGACGAGGGCAGAGTGCAAGTAGAGGTTGTGAGGCATGATCACTGCGCCGACTGCGGCCACAGCTTGCATCAGGGCATCACGGTTACAATCGATGCACCAAGGAATGGCCAAACCCTTGAGCATTTCAACCTGCCAGGGCATATAATTGTATACGATACTTTGGACAGACTTTCCTCGTGATGAAGAAGCCGCGCCTTACTGGATCAGGAATCTCCACGAAGAAGTTATATCCAAATGAAACTGCCATGACGAGAATGAGAAAGGCGAAAAAGAATTCAAGCTTCCTGAGCCCGTAGCGATCCAGGAAGAGGAATGTAAACGTGTCAAAGATAGTGATGAGAGTGCCAGCCCAGAGAGGAATTGTCTTCATGGATAACAGATAGATCGCAATCGCTGTGCCTATGACCTAAAGAGGAACACAGAGAGACTTGCATGTTGGTACTGCAGTGAACTCCCCTTAAGAGAGTACCGGTCAATCAGTTTTATACGGAAAATTAGCTTTCAGGTTGCTTTTTACTTCATGAAGTTGGCTACAGCTTCCTTCATGAGTTGCAAATGTTACTTTAAATGTCACAATTTTGCTAGACACTAGAACTTTGCTTTACCGTCGAGGATTTTTTTCTATTCCTGGATTTTACAGAACCACTTTACCTGAGCGTCCTCCTAGAGCGTTACCTTTTCATGAGCTTTGTGGAATACTCGAGCTATTATTACCATCTGGCATCCTTGTGGGTATTTTCAATTGCTAAAAATCTTGCTATTTTACACTTTTCTTTATTTTTGTACAAGATGGCTGACGATGAGTATGGTGTAAGCTTTAATTTGCAGTATAACCGTTTGCAGCAGACCTCCGTGGAGTAAGCATAAAGAGAGTCGCAGCAAAATGTTTGACCTGAGGACACATCATTCTGCACTTTCAACAGGGTGACTTCCTCGTGATGTACTTTTTAAGTAAAGCCATCTTAAACTTAATCAAGTTCAAGAACGTGCGCGCCCTCTGTGCACTTGTGTATGAGCTATTGGCTTGTTTAAAGGCGGCTGATCCGAAGATTAGGGGCACAGCAAGAGCAATGCCAACCTACGTAGGAGGCTGTGGACAAAGCCATGTTTACCGTAGGTAGCTCACATTTAAGGTTTAGGCAGAAAATTAATTGAGAATGAATAGATATCTTGTAACCCCTTGCCTACCTTAAGTACCGACAAGGATACCTGACGCACCAGGTTAAGTACACCACTCTAATTAGAGCACGTTTCTGACCGCACGAAGCAGCTGTTTTAATCAAAGTTCATTGTCGTTGCTTTCTTCACCTCCTGCATGTCCGACCCCAGAATAGCCAGCTCGACCATGATCCAGAGCAGCACTCGCGGATATTTGGGATAATTGTCGTAGCACACCTGAAATACGCCAAGATGCTTTCACACAGCGTGCGAAGATTGAGTCCCTCCAGCATCCTTTAAAATGCATGTAAAGCACATAACTGTCAATGAAATTTTCTGTAGTAGCTTAATGTCATGGTTGTACTGCCACTGCCACTATACATTCCGACGGATTGTTTTGAAGTTGATGGTGATCTCAGTAAGCCATGGATACACAGTTTGACCAAAATCTGTAGATAATCCCTTTTTCATTGTGGCGCTACATGTGCTGGCAGATTCGTTGGGCTTCAACAGACTTTCTTAATCAGACTTTTACTAACAAAAGGTCACTTGTTTTTCATTTGCAAAAAAAGGCATATTTTAGTACATCACTGTCTATGGTACAGTTTGTTGTCAAGGCGGCTGATGCCGGAATGCTTGACATGGATAGTTATCAGGTCATCACGCGTAAACTCTAATCTCAGGGTCTGGAGCACCGTAGGCATTTGTAAATGTACTTAAAATCACAAAAGAGTCTGTTGCTCACGCCCAATTGCGGAAACTTGTGAAACTACAACTTGCTGCTCTGCAGCAGTCACCGGTCCAAATGTAAAAGATGTCATCGACAGATGCCACATGATATTTAGACAAAATGTATGGTTTACTAAACTGAGTCACCAAGACACGTTGCATCGGTGAGAAACCATCTGATATCGCATGCAGCTTTGGAGTTAACTGTAGGGTCTAACTATGAAGAAATGGGCAAAGAGGCTGCTGCAACACAAAGCTACACTGGCTGAAGAGCAGCAAAAAGTGGATCATCTTCCTCTCTGATGAGATGAAATTGACACTTGACTTGGTCCCCAACTGTTGCAACAACTGGTATGTCGAGCTCAAAGGTGGCCCAAAGACTTCTCGTGCATCAGGTTTGCTTTGAGAAGGAAGTAAACCCAGTCCATCATGAACCTCAGTCATATTGAGTGGCACATAGCTGACCGTGTCTATCCATGCGTTGTCCAAGTACTCATGTAACCCTCTAGCAAGATGGTGCACCTTGGTCATTCTGCCAAGACACACAGGACCTTCTCACTACCAGCCTCAAATTCTGGGCTAAAAACACTTGGCCCCCAAGTAATTTAGATTTATACCTGCTTAATTACTTGTGACAGTCACCTTTAAGGAGTCCTTGCCTCGCCTAGTCTAGCGGATTAGGATAAGTGTAAGACTGAAAGAAATATTTCTATGAATGCAGGACAAAAAGTCATCAATACCATATTTTCAGAAATTCAATTTAATCATACTTTATGCAGCCAGCAGAAAAATGTATATGAATGCTTCATGTTAAGAAGAAGTCCACTACTTTTTCTCACGTTTTTTTTTAACGAAATCTGTATTACATTTTCCTTCTCTGAAGCACGCTTTAGTTTACTCAAGTACACAATCCCACACAACACAAATTGGTGCAATAGATTATGCTAATATTGACGCTACGTGCTCAACCTCAAGTGCTCTTACTGGGTCATAAGTGTTTTCCTTGAAGAAAAGCACGCTTGATTAAACAAATATTACGGTACGTAGTCTTGCATCTAATCGAGCTTTCCTACTTTGTCCCTGTTCAGTATTAACTTTTCCAATTGTGTTCTATCATGCATCTAATGTGCAACAGTGCAACCTACCTGCGCCAGATGCTTTCCAGTGACAACACCCAGTCTAGCCGCCAGTCTCTGCATGAGCAGACCCAGCAACGACGACCACATGAGAACCCACAGCAGCTTGTATTCGGCAATGGCTCCAGATTGCAGGTCTGCTTCGATGTTTCCCGGGTCCAGGTACGCGATCGACATCAGCCAGCCGGGCCCAGTGAACGCCCACAGCACTCGCCAGCTGAAACACGACTCATCCACGTCTGGTGTGATGATGCGTTCGTCGTCCAAGTAAGTGTCATCTTTCTCGTCACGGTCCGACCAGTTGCGATCGTGTGAGGAGATGTCCTGGCCTCTTGGTCCCACCTGTGGAAAGGAGTTGGCGTAGGCGGTGCGCCCCTGATTCTCGGAGTCCTCCTTGACATTCACGGGAAATTGTCTCGAACTTAAAGCAGGGGGTGTCATGGTGATGGGAAGATGCTGAAACGGAGCACTAAGATTGAGAACATTCCTCTCATGCAGAAAGTACAGGGTTTCGCTAATTTTTAATTATGAAAAAATGGGGTCATCTGTCATTTAAATGTCCTGCCAAGGTTGAGGCTTGGAGTATTTTCTTTCAGTTTTTACTATGGTTTAAAGCAAATTTTCATTTGGCCATGGCGCAGGACAAAACGGATGCTTTGGTTGAGCTCCACCACGAGGGACACAGTCGCATCACCATCTCCAAGCTCCTTAAGAACCATAAAATGAAGGTTCGCTCACTCAGGAGTCCACGCAGAAATCAAGTGTGGATGCTAATTATGTCAGAACATCTGGAGAACAACCTTGTCACAGCGATTAACAACCTCACCAAGGTTGTGAATGGTCGAGGCCGAAAAAGTTGCTAGCGAGGACGCAAGATTTTTTAGGAACAGAGTAAAGGCAGGACACTTTCCCACCTCCTGTGCCCACATGCCCTCTGTACTAACATCCTGGAGGGTCTATCACACATATGGGTAGTGAATGAACCCGGCTATAATTTATAACGAGACCCCAGGTCCTTTTGTGCTCTGCTTCTGCCAGGCAGTGGAAGTAAAGGACAGACAGGCTGACTCTTTGTAGCATGGATAGCACTACAATGCGTCATAGTGGATGTGAAGAACAAGATACAGGCTCTTGGTTACCAACTGTACCTTTTTCTTCACAAAATGTGTGTCTTTCCGTGCTCAGAAATCACATGGACGGCTATAATTAGTTCTCCCGCCTATGTACAAGGACGTAGTCCTAGACTTAATCCGACAAAGTGGATCTTGGTCCATGGACCTCTGTCCATGAGACAGCGTGGCATCAACATTGATGATGGAGTGTAGAAAAATCGTAGGAGGAGAACAACTACAAGATAAAGACAAAAATGCCTAAGTTCCCCGGTCTAAAATTTGAAGGCTCTGGGACAAAAGCCCTGTCCGGCCAGGGATAGTGCCTCCAAAGGAGCTGACCATGCTGCCCCAAAGTTGGAGCCTCAAGGCCTGGGTGATACACGAGGGGAGTGAGCAAGACTCCTTCCACTCAGGCACCGCGATCCCGGAGGTGCCAGAGTCTCTTACCTCCGGGACCAAGGTCAAAGACTATTTAATGCACAAGCATCGGGGAGTGGCATGACCTTCAGGGGCAGAACAGTGGTCAGAGAAACTGCAGGAAAGGCACGGGGCGAACCAAAGCAAAGGAAAACGATAGCATACCCCGAGTCAGCTACCGACGAGGCAGTAGCCCACGGAGCAGCCCCAGCCCAAGTCTTGGACGTGGTGGCAGATGTTAGTCAAAACCGTGGCAGCGAGACCAGGCAGTTCATGAAGAAGTATTCATCATAACGATATAAATAAATACAACCTTGCCCAACGCCCGGAGTGCAGAGGGGTTCGTTTCCTCTTCTGACCGTTTCAACAATCACGTACGTTTCATCTTATTCACTCATTACTCAACATTGTCGAGAAGACACAAAGTTAGGAGGTCAATAACGAGACTAGACAGACATCTCTGTCCTCTTTCACCTGGAGCAGTATTAGCAACCATCCTCAATAGATCGCCACTCCGGCGAGTAGGTTGAAGACTAGACCACTTCGGTGCTTAATTATAAACTTTGCGCTATATGAACTCCATCTGAGAAAAGCAAGTTCCAATAATAACTCCGAAGAAGTCACTTTCCCAACCCCACATGTAACTTAGACCCGCCTGCTAAGGTTTAACATCAATAATTAACACTACTTTATGACTATTTTTCTCACCCTAAACCTCTCTGTCGTGTCACTGACGACCGTCTAACTTCATTTGATCGTCTGTCTGCTTCGCGTAGACACATGTATGCCTAAAGCTCATGCCTAAGTGTAGAGGATTATCTCGCGGAATAACTTAATCTGGGATGCTCTTGACAGATTTGATGGATCCTCCAGTGACAGTATTTTTTTACAAATAATGCTATCACAGGATTTTAAGAGAATGCCCAGTAGTGACAGGAGCGTCCTATGTACAGCAAAGTGCTGGGCCTAGTCAATGGAGGTCTGAAATCACCTGAAGCGTACGAAAGGCAACTCTGGTTTTGAAACTGTCCAACGCAAACTTCTATTGTTGCCAAATGACAAAATGAGATAATCTGTATTCTAAGCAAAGCTAGGAAGGTGATTTTCCTTTCATTCGTTGTACTTAAAGCGTATTTGCAAAAAAATGGAATAAATCCAAAGTTTAGGAAGCTTAGACTAAAGATGCAAAGAAATGATGAGGAAACAAATAAATTCTCAACTTTCTAGTTGGAATTTTAAGCAGAAATGTGGGGTGAGACAAGGTCTATGTGTGTGCACTTAAAATTTGAGCTCCATCGGACGTACTTTTACCACATCGCTTTCATGGCATCACAAATCCAAATCAGTCAGTAGAGCAAAACAGTAGCAGTGTCTAGATATGTGACTTTAAGAAATGCTTTATAGTAAAAGTATGTCCAATGAAGCTCAAATTTGGTGTCATCACCGAAGACATACTATAGAGCTAGGCTCATTCCAACCTTGAGCTCAAAATTCCAAAGTTGGGTGCCATCTTCAGCATAAGGGTTGGCACCATAATGGCACAGCGCCGTCAATTATTGAGTCAGTGATATTATTATATTGCTGCAGTGTACAAATTTGGAACAGTCACTATAGCAGCGCAATGCAATGTTACTGGTTGAATCAGAGTGAAGAATTTTGGAGTTTAGACAGTCCTGAAAGGCCCCTCCGGTCCCTCCGGTCCCTCCGGTACCGTCCAAAGTTTCACTTCAAGGTGGCTGCAGCCTTTTGCTGATGCTGTAGTAACTAAGCGCGAGTGTTGGCAGACGCTACCTTTCATACGTCTTGGAATCTACAGGGTCCAAATTGGACGAGTATCAAGACAAAGTGCTTAGGAGGGATAACTCCATATTCTCAAGTTTGATGGTGTGGTGTGGTTATTGGAGTCAGACTCTGAGCCTTACCCGAAGCACAAAATGCAAAGCTCCCGCAAGTTTTTTGAGATCTTCTGGCAAGACATGACGGAGTAGAGGTCACATCATGAAGAGTTTCATGAAGGGGGGCCTGCCAGGGTCCACCGTGACACTTCTAGCAAATGTATTCCGAATGGGCCCATTGGTAGCCCCTGTTTTGCCCCCAAACAGAATTAAGCTCTTGCCAGACTTTGTTAGAGATATTGAACACCAGATGCAACCTTGGCATGCCCAGGACAATGACAACCTCAGTGGAATCGTCTCCTGGCAGTAACGCTTCCTGCCCACATCTGCGGCAGTTTTGAGCACTTCTGCTAAGAGATTTGTTTACTTCTCCAAAAATGGTGTCTCACTATAAAATAACTCTGATATAAGATATTTTCCCCTCCCGACAGAAAGAAATACATCATATTAAAGTTCAACTGCAATGTCTTGTTTTCATTACCAAAATTTATTGGCAGAATGCCTGAGACATTGTGCTTGTCCTTCTTGCTAATACAAGGCAGCATGCGTGAAGTACACCTCCACACGAGGTTAGCCGAAAGTTTGAAGACAGATGGACACATCATTACCTCTAATCGGCTTCGGATACTTGCCACAAATTATCATCATTATCTTAAGAATTGATTGTGAAAATTTCATTCGATGTGATCCTTTTGCCTGAACTGGATATTGGAGACACTGAGGAACAGCATCAACGCAGCAAACGCATGGTCCATTGTGATTTCAGCCCTGAAGGACATCATCCAAATTCTTATAATACTTCTTCCAGACCTTATCCTCCAGGATAGACCACAGGATGAAGCCAAGTGGACTGAAATCTGGCGTTTATGACTGGTCAGAAGTTTCTTGAGAAGAATCCAGGAGTGAGCTCATAAAGTTGGGCTTGGAGGAACTTACTGGTGTGGGAGGGAGCACCATCTTATGTGAACATCCAACTCTTTTCTCTGAACTTGGACCGAGCCGAAAGCACCAGACTTTAAGAATGGTGTTCTACGAACATGGTATAATACTCTGAGTTTATTTTGACTCCTAACATTGATTGACAAAAATCGATGGGGACTTCACCTCTCTGCCCACGGTGACGCGACCATGATACTGGTTGCCTCCTGCCTGCTAAGTGCAGACTTGGTCTTTACAGGCAAGGAGTCAGTGGCAAACGACAGGACAAATTCGTTCCCAAGTGCATCCAATTCAAAGCGCAGGAGTCAAAACTGCAGGTTCGAAAATCGTGGATGAATGTACAGTTACCCTGAAATCGTGGACGAATGTGCAGAGTGTCCAATGCGGAGTCCATTCCAATAAGAGTCTGGCCAACAAAGTTTCCCGTAAGAGACATGTAGGGGGATCATGCCCTCCACCACCAATTCAACACCACAGCATTGAAATTCCACTTGCTTTTAGACAAAACTTGATTGTCATCACTGGACATGAAGAACACCAGTGAGTTTTAGTCTTTGGTTCGCTTTAACTCCAGGTGAGCATGAGAGTTGGTCCAAGAAGGAACTTTCACAGCAGCTCCAGAAATTTTAAATTCCATGCATCGTTGACTTGCTGCCAAACAAAAACCAGGCACACCTATAACAGAACAGGGGTAGAAGTTAAGAATATTGATGGAAGGCTGTCACCATGTCATTTGACGACAGATTTAGAAAAGGCAGCAATAGACTTAGTCCAGTCAGCATTCCCTAATCTCTAACAACCAGATGTTACTTTCACCTGGGACAAAGATGGTGCAAGATTCAAGAACTTAGCCATCGTCCAGTACATTGCCGATGAAGGTTTCAGAACGCCGTGCAAAACTTTGTTTGCACGAGCATTCCTCCTAATAAATAAAGTCATCCAAGGAGCCTTTGAAGACCTGGCAGAGGAAATTGCCCAAGGGCCTAAAGATGACTTCAATTACTTTGAAGATTATAATGCTGGGAGAAAAAGACAGCATGGACGGGCAAAGGTTCTGTTCCCTGGTCTGTTATATAGCATGGACATAAGGCAGCAAGGACATCAGGCACGGGCTAACAACTCTGTTAAAGAGTGGCATCGTGATTTAAAGGAAGCCTGCAGAGGAGCCCTACCTTGCATTGAGGAGATACATGAAAGTCAGTAAAAGAGAGATTACATTTCAACGTGCCAGGTACGTTCAAATTTGACCTGAGAACGACCCTGGTTGACAACGATGGGAGCATGAGCAACTGCCGAATCACTCGCCTCTGTGACGAGTATCAAGGTTGCTTTAATCGCCAACGCGTTCTACATAGGATTACACGCAATATTTAAGGAAATGAATAAAATGTAAAGTGAGTAATGCATAATCTTCTATCGTTTGATGAGTAAGATTGGCGTCTGGATGCAGCTATATCCTGTCAATTTCTGAATCTGCGATTTTTGGGTAACTATGCACATTATTCACCTGCAATTTTTTAAGCCACAATTTCAAGGTGACTTCGCACAAACATTCACTTTTGATTGCTGAATCCGTGATTTTGACATGTGCGCTTTACCATGAGCAAGCGTTCTGAGGGTTGAATTTGGCCTGGACAGTAAAAAGCTTCTCCTTGAAGAAGACTGGATTGGGCAGTGTGCCAGCTCTGAAACTCTTGAGAAGTATGGCACATCGGAGCTTCCTTTTTAGCTTGGTAGATTCAGAAAAATCCTGAGCTTAACAGAGATGGTACGAACAACCCCCAGGTCATCCTGGGTCTGATGGTTGGACAGCTCATATCAAGTCAGACTGACAGCATCTTGGGCTTCGTGCAAACTTCTTCCTCACATTTCTCAATCACCACCGGAGTTCCGTTGGAGTGAGAATGGCCTGATCCGGGATGATCGGTGTGTCAGTCACCAAAGTGTAGCCCACACTAAACATCTTCATGCAGGCCTTCATCTCCTTGTTGCTTCCTTCCCCGACGTGGAGGCAAATGATGAACGAAGCTTGTACAGCAGCTATTTGTTTGCAATAACTAAAAGGCGGCAAAATTTCAAATGAATCCGAAATTTAGCAACTGAGGTATTGGCACTCAGAATTTAGCCTGCAAACTTTCCACCAACCCTGTGCTGTGTTTGCTACCGTACGTATGTGAACACACACCAAAAAGTGCCGGACTACACGAAAGAATGAGAGCGAGACTTGGACAAAATTAATGAGCAGTCACTTTTATTACCACTGTTGCTCAGTGCAACACTCAGTACACGTGGGACACAACAGAGTCAACGATATGAATATGTTACAGTTAAATTGAGAAACGCCGTAAATTCACAGTCTACTTCGGTAATTCACGAGCTCGGTACTTCATCTGATCTCAGGTTGTCCAGTTAAAGGTGAGAAATCGTTCTTGAGACACCAAACGCGTAATTCTCTGGGCTATAATAAGTTATATGTGCAATACATACTTATGCTACGTGCGTGTACTGCATAGACGGTAGGGGGCCTCAGGAAAGAACCTAGAGTGTCCACGACCTAGAGACCATGCGCAACTTGTTAGGTTATCTTATGTACTGCACGTATAACTCAACTGCTCCTTTTTCTGATTATCACACTAAAAATGCATCTTGGAGATGTGAGTGAAGGACAAGAATAGCTGTTGTTTATCTCTCCCGCAAATTACCGGACTTCTTGAATTAATGAGGTCGCCTGGATTACCTAGGTAGGTTGTCAATTGACGGAGATTTCAAGTAATAATAACTTACGCTGGGTGCGGGGAAAACCCTTGTGGATATTTTCAAATTTAAATCTAACCTTTAATATTTGATGGCAGCCAATCGCCACTGACGAGAGATGTTATATGATCCCTGCTGTACAAGCTCCAAATATATTTTGTCAGCCAAGAGACCAATCCAAAATACCAACATATTTGAGCCCCCATAAATCATCATCACATGCATTTTGCCGGTACAGGGTGCGCAGATGATTCGGGGGTGGGGTGGGGGGAAGGCACACACCAAAGGATAATTTTGCCATTTTTCTCTTTTCTTTGATGTCATTTTTAATGTCTCAAATTACATTGAATATCCACGCAGAGGAATCTTTCACCTGGTCGCCGTGTATAACTTCGCCAAAATATGCATATTATAACTTACACAAGGGTTCCCCGCTCACCCGGTTGATGTGTAATATACGTCACCTGACGCACTCATGTACCTGGCATAATAATAAGTTCTCTCTTCCAATCACTTTTCCAGTCTCCAATTGAAACTACAGTTATAATTATGGTATGCCTGCTCGAGCACCGACATTCACCCGACTTTTCATCATAGAGTATTCTAGAACATGCATATGGTTTCAAGTATAGTTGGGGCAGAATATCATCAACTATACTATTAAGCGTCACATTGAAATTGGCACAACCTACAGTACTGTTTCTACACACCGGGACGTACCTCAAGGTGGTTCATTTCTCCGGAAATGAACCAGCTTTGGCTCTAACATTGATCATGAGTTGCGGGTAGACATAAAAAGCCACTTTGTTTGGTGGCACTGACGTGCTCCCCCTTGGCCGTGTGCTCGGCCGG
>JAAUXU010009064.1_pt1 | contig 25649 bp, 26 predicted proteins | sample 7278151 | NCBI WGS metagenome assembly JAAUXU01 (sample SAMN14350113, study PRJNA611818) | marine sediment metagenome | isolation source: surface marine sediment (1.8m) | place: French Polynesia: Moorea | collected 2018-08 | reverse complement strand
TGATTTGGTGTAATGTGGCCCGTCAACTAGGGGTTGGGAAAAAGGCTTGTATAAGGGCTACTCCCTATTGGTGTCTCTCAATCTATAGGGATACCAATACCCAAAAACAAATAAACAAACAACAGATTTGCTCAGAAATTTTACCTACTACATTATGGTGATAGTTTAGGTAATCATGTCCTGCTATGGCTTGTAAGGCCAGGCCAAGGGTCAGGTAAGCCAGGCAAGCCAGAGTGTCACCCAGGCCGCCAGGTGCCGCCAGCCACAACTTGGTCTGGCGACTTATCTGTATGGTCATTCTTGAGTTCCATCCCCCCCAGAAAAAATGCCCCCTTAGGCGACCATGTCTGATACCCTCCCAGCTATGCTGGTTCTTATCCTGGACCCTTAGTACCACCTGGACTGCTACGCACTGCGCAAACAGATCAAGCAGCATCACATCCAAGATGGCCTCCAGCCCAGCAGTGGGAGTTGAATGTCGTACGTGCGCCATAGCAAGCAATCCCAACCTCTGAACTCTTTCCAATTGCATTTGGGGTTTTTAGCCTTGTTGGCTCACACTATGGCACCATATGTAATCTTGGATCGCACAATTCCATTGAAGACCCATCTTGTCAAAAATGGGTTGGGTCCCCATAGCTGCCCCACTGAGGTCCTAAATCGATATAGGAGCCTAATAGCTTTCTTTGCTTTATCTCTGATATATGTGGGCCAAAGGTAAGCTTGCTGTCAAGCAACACCCCCAGATACTTGACTGACTCAGAGTAGTTTACGTCATAGTTCCCCACATGAAGTCAGGGAAGACTATCTGTCTTCATGAGCTTTCACGTGAAAATGACCACTTTGGTCTTTTCGGCTTCAAACTCAAGGCCATTCCTCCTTTCAAAATCCATTGCCTTTTGAGTGGCCTCTTGCCCCCGTTCTATGGGGGTGTATATGTCAGGGACCCGCGGCACAACAGCTGTGTCATCCGCAAAACCCTTTACAGGAGGCATGTTGATTGACATAAAGTCTGTCATCACTTTGTATGTAACCTCCAGGTGTTTATGCACCACTTTTTCCATTGTCTGAAATAGAAAGGAGGTAAGGGTAATGGGACGGAAGGCATTAGCGTTTCACAGAACAGTTTTAGCAAGATAAATTTTATCGCACAATCAGAACAGGTGATGACAACTGTCAATAATTTAATTCGCATTATACAGGTACGTGCACACGAATGCGCTATCAAAGTTGCCACATTTTTTATTCTGGCTAGCTCCCTGAGTGTTTGCTTTGACGCCTTGGCTTCCAAATCCTATAACCCAAAGTAACTTTTAAATTTAGTTGTTCTTGATATTAGCACAGGCGCATCGGGTATTGGCAAATCCATACACTTAGTGATGGCAACATATATAACATATTATACCGAGGGTCCACATCAAATTGTACGCTGTTGTGGGATTGAAGGTACACCTTGCACGATTTTGATGAGGCTGTGGATGCTTTTAATAGTTTTGATTGTCAGTTACAAACGTCAACTATCCATGGACCTACTTTTTGCGTCAACCTGGTCTGATTTCTGTACCGATTTCTAGTCTGAGAGTGCCGTGTGATGTGGACCCCCCTCAGTCTAACGTTACAAACATGCATTGTACATGCATACAGTATATTATGCTACTCAATGTCCCTAAAGCAGATTCGCCAAGTGAGCGCTTAATTTTGGCAGGTGGTCATCACCAAGCTCCGCTCCCCGACCAATACAGCGGAAGAACACGACCACCAGAACTGGAAGGCCGCCAAGGCCCTCCTGGTCATCATACCACTGTTGGGCATCACCTACCTCATCACCATCATAGGACCGAGCAGCGACAACTTCCTCGCCTACCTCCTGTTCGAGCACATCAGGGCGTTCCTGTTGTCCATACAGGTACGAACTCTTGCCAATGTACATGACGGACAAGAGCAGCTGGGGTGGGGTGGGTGGTACTTCTCCTCGTCCTCAGCCATCGTGGAGAAGAGCGTGTTCATGTACTATCCCTCTGCGCACACAACGTCCGTATTGACAGCCACCCAGGAAAAACACGCGTCTGCATGTACCTGTCGTGCATCAGCGCGGGGGCGCAAAAAAAGAGTCCTCGGATCCGCATGTCGACGTCTGGCACGTCTGCGCCAAAACAGGCCATGTTGAAGCTCTCGTCGTAGAGGATCGCACCGGTGCGGCCACTTCTGGATGGCGGTGCTTTTCATCAGTTTCTTCGTCGCCATCTTGTTACGTATTAGCATGGGTTAACAGACAGGGGAAAAAAACACAGAAGAAAATATTTACCTGGCTTCAAGTCTTGTGCAAAGTACGCGCGCGCACAGACCAGGGGAGGGTCTCTGGAGGATCTCGCTGGCAATCTCCTCAACCAGCGGAGTCCTCAAAGGTCGTGCTTTCTTTCTGCCTCGAGTGGTTTTCTTTTCCTCGTTTTTCATACTTTGCGGTAAAGTCGGTGGGTGTTGGCCTCTGTATGATAGGACCCCTTAGGCCCAAGATTTATAGTGTTCTCTTCCCCATGTATTAAGTACATATTCTGCTCCTCCACGAATAGGAGATACTTCCACTTACGTTCTGCGCTTTGGAAAAAAAAAGTAACCGTGAGTTTCTTGGTTTCATTCTCGATTCCGTCTCACTGATGGTGTGCACAGTCAGGCATTCATAACACCTCGAGGGTTGCGCGCTTTCAGAATTATCTTTTGAAGTACACACTGCTGGGAGAAGTTCCAACCACAGCGATCACAGTAGCATCCTATTGTGATGCGTCCTTAAAATTTGTGTATGTGGCACTTGCAAGACTGTGCGGCAACAAGGGTGGACTCATAGTACCAGAACCAATGCTTCATTGCATAGCTCTTTTGACTGATTACACGTAATGAACGAGTAAACATTAATTTTTGACCTTCTACCGGAGTGATTGGGCCCCGCCCCAGGACAATATTGAGCCACTTTGCAAATAAGGCCAAATGAAAAGTCGATGCCAGAAAATCAAGACATTTTAACTGAACTGTGCCAAATCGAGGAAATCATAAGTTGGTCAGAATCTCTTGGAGACTGCTTGTGTTATGTTTTTAAAAACTTTAGAGATCCCTTTTTTGCTGAATGCGTTCGCATCGCAGTGTTGCAAGTACCGAGCACTCAATTGTCACGTAAGCATTATGGAATGCGTCAGGTACTACACTTTATAATTTTAAAGAAGACTGGCGCAAAAAGTCAAGAAGCACAACTCATCGCGCACCCTGTAACTGTTTCTGAGGAACTTCTTCTTAAAGTGTGTTTGCAGCTCTGCAGTTGTTGCTAAAAATGGGCAAAGGCCGAGGCTCTAAATACTTTTTAGTCTTGAAGGTACATGTCGTGAAACTGTACGTTCCACTTCAGTTAGTGGCCGAATTGCTGGGACGGTTGAATAAAAATGGTAATTTAAGGATTTTAAAGATAATATTAAGGATAAGTCACGCATAGAAATGAGTGAGAAGAACTGTACAGCAAAGGTAAAGTCCTCTTGCTGGGTTTAAAAGGTCTGATCAAAATTTCATGTGAATGATCTTAGCATTCAGGAAGCCGCACAGCTATAAGTCGAAAATCGGTGCAACAGGTTTAATCGGACTACAGCAATGTCGGGTACAAGAGCGGCGATAGAGTGGAATCCTAATTAACGGGACCACTTTTTACATGGGAAATAAAAACATTTATTGAACATCCCGATAAAGAGCGCAGGCAAATAAAGGCCCTCCAAATGTTTTTGATAATATTTTATGACCTTGCTTTGGTCGATCTGACCAACGAAACATGACATGGCACTAGTGAGGAAATGATTAATCAAGAAACCGATTAAAGAGGACTTTCGATTAAAGTAGGTTGATGCGATTAAAGTGGACCTTCTGCTGTCGATCAATCGTGATTAAAAATCTAACGGCTAAAAGGTTATTTTCCCCAGGGAAGGGAAAGTGGAGGATCTGACGTTCTATTGCTTGAGATGAAGGCTCAGAAAGTACAAAGGCTCAGTTACTTCACTGTGGAAGTGAGTTCTTCTATCTGACTCGTCAACTGTAGGAGTCGGTAAAGTCATAGATGGCTACTGGGACGTAGAAAGCATATCCTAGTTATCTAGTACGATTCACAGACGTTTCACCCCTGAACAAATTGACCCCCCACCACAGATTGACCCCTTTTGCAATTTGACCCCTTTTGCAATTTACACGTGTTTCACCCCTGGCAGGTTGACCCTTTCACAAATTGACTCCTATATAAGTTGACCCCCAAAGACAAGTTGGACCCCTGACAGATTGACTCCTGAGTGAGAAATTCTTATATTCCTTTTTATTCTGCAAATTCTATTTATTGTTTTAAATATCATAAATGCTTCAGAATGTGACTGTAACAGAAGACATGTTTGACATGAAATCTGGACATTTTAGTCAAAGTCACTGAATTCTCAGAACAACTTCAAAGTGGCTGCTATTTCTGTTGTCAAGGTAGACATTGACATGGGCACCATCTCCATGAGGCAACCATTGGTGGCCTTGTCTGCCATACCTTGCCCATTTAACCACATTGAGCACCCATGCTATAGCTAAGGCCTCATGAGTTGTGGCTCATGTGCTGGCTTTGCACATCTTGGTCCTGGCCCAGTACTCAGCCCCTCTCTCTTGCTTCCCAGTTTGGGGGTTGAGGAAGTTGTCAGATCCTGTAATGTCATTACAGATGGTTGCATGTAATTCAAGGTGATGCTCCTCACTGCCTGTGACTATGTACGACAGGGTATGAAAAAAGCATGCCCCATCACCCTCAATAGCTTTTGTTTTCTCTGGGGGGCTCACTGTGCCAAAGGTCATGCACTTCCTCCCTTGTAGTCCAGATGCCTGTAGAAATGGAAGACCCATGGCTTTGCATGTCATCTTCTGCCAGGCAGAGGGTGGGGGACAGAAGGGGAATTCTGCAGCATCAGAGATCACGGCAGTCAATCTGGACTTCATCCTGCATGGGGGGTCAACTTGTTTGTGGGTGAAACATATGCAAGGAGACAAGGAGTCAATCTGTGTAGGAGTCAACTAATCTGGGGGTAAAACGTACATCAGGACTCAATCTGTGTAGGGGTCAATTTCTTTGGGGGTCAAACGTATAGGGGCGAAATGTTGGTACAGGATCTAGGACTAGCAAAAAAAAAGCGTGCAGTAGCTATCTACGCTCTGGCTGGATCTTTCTGCGAGCATATGAGAAACACGAAAGACATATGTCATTAATCATCAAACGCTTCAGATTAAAACCTCCGAGGATAATCAATTATTGCACAAAGCAATTATCACGTAACACGTTATTATAGACAGAAGAAATTATCTGAATTTCGCTGCATCAAGAACAGAAACCACCCAACTGGCCAGGAACTGCATATCAGGCCAATATGTCTGGATGCTCCTATTAGTTCATCTCGAGCTCCTAAACATGATTGCACGGTTGGCTTGCGCAGTAAACTCCACCATCATTCAGCCTCATGATGAAGACCAAGGAGCGCACAAAGTGTGGTCAGCAGTCAACTTGCTGGCGAGTCCCTTGGCAGGTTTTCTCTGCCCGAGTCACCTGTGGACGCCATGTTGAGACTGGAGACTGTTGAGACACTTCCTGGACTCAGACTATCACTCAGGACCTTGTTATTGACCTTGAGAGTGATGAAGTAAGTGTTTTTTTCCTGAAAGATCTGAAGAGTCTTGGAACGATCAGGAATAACTGCGCGCGCGCACCCATGCAGGCGCGCACACACATACAGAACGCCTAAAGAAGGCACGGTTACGTGAGGCTGAAATAGGTGAAAGAGCAGCAAGACTCGTTCTGGAGGAAAGTTCTGCGGAGACGAAGATTGAACCTTCCCACACTTGTCTGTGCGAAGAAGGCGTTCAACCCAGAGTGAACCATGGAGGTGGATCCCTCAGGCTGCGGGGATGCCTCAGGGCACCGGTCCCGAGGAGCTGGTCCGGGTCCACAAGACCATGGATAAAGGGGTGTATGCTGACATACTGAAGAAAAACCTCGAGAAGTCGACCCAGTCACTCCAAATGGAGGAGCAGTTTGTGTTCATGCACAACAATGACCCCAAACACACGTCCACGTTAACGTATGTTTGGCTGGAGGGAACCAGGGTGGAAGTCCTTGGGTGGCCCAATGGTGAAGCTAGACCTCAATCTGATGGCGAAGTCATGGAAGGAGCTGAAGATCCACGTCCCTGAGAGCAAGTCGTCCAATTTCGGCAAAATGGAGCAGTTGTACTTAGAAAGATGACAGAAAATCCCGACGAAAATTTGTCAGAATCTTGATATATATAACAAGAAATGCTCGTCGAGTGCCATTAACAAAGGGGGTGATATTACATATCATTAATAATTCTCACGTCCGCACTGCAATGTCTCCTCCCCGTCTTCTTCGTGACGAGAGCGAGGGAGAGACCTTGGCCAGACCTCGGGGTCCAAGTCCCTGGGATCTTTGGGCGAGAGCCGAAAAATCAGCTGAAAAATTTGTCATTTTTGTCCTCCCTTACTCTTTTTCCCGCTTTTTCATTTCTGTTCTCTGTGTTCAAATGCTCTTGCCAGGCCTATTTATCCCTTCCATTGAAATAAATGTTCATTTTTTCAACGATATTTTTCAATTCTCTGTCGTAGCATCCTAAACAGGTTAGGAAATATTTTCTTTGCGATGAAAACTTTTTAGACCAAGTGTAAAAACGGTTTAAATATGAAAACCGTACTTTTCTTTTTGACAGGCCGAGTAATTCTGCCAGTGGCTGCAGGGACGTACGTGGACGTGGTAGAATAATGATGATGGTAGTGGTAATGACGTGCTGTGAGCTTGACGTTTATGACGACCTGCAGACATTCCTCCTATGGCAATATGCTCGTCATGCTCAGTCACTCGTTAATAATTGTACAGTGCAGGCGGCCACGGATACCAGCAATATATGACATCCCTAATGACATGATTGTCTGGAATGCATGTTCCATTTTCCCCACTTGCAGGGCTTCGCCGTGACTCTGCCCTACTGCTTTCTCAACACCGAGATCAGGAACGTTGTGAAATGCCACTGGGAGAGGTTTCAGACCACCAGGTAAGCCCGGGGCATAAGAACGCAACTGCTTCGACCTTTCGGCACGTGGTAGCTGGCAGGGCCATCGTCACACTTACTGCACATAGACCCGTCCCATCCGTGGCCGTGGCCACGGCCAACTAGAAATCAATCCTGCATAAAAGCAAGCTTTCTTAATGACGGTCCACACCGAGGAGGCCCGGGGGAGGGCGTTAAGGCACTCTCCCTGACACATGCAAGTCCAATATGTAAGTCATATATATAATACAAGTCAGGTTACGCACAAGCTGCTTTACCTCTTACCTTCTAATATTTTGATGCCAAGACTCTACCTCATGACCATGGTGCGCAACGAAACAAAAACCGTAAGGTGACTTCAAATGGTCAATCAGCGTTGCTTTATGCTATGACTTAGCCCGAGCTTTTTGACCGCACAACTTCTGACCAAAATGACTCTTCCTATATTTGATCAATTGGTAGGTTCGAGGTAAAGAAGCTTGGCTATGACTCGCCTATATCATATACCTGACTTACACATGGAGCTGTCGTGCGTCGGAGAGAGTCCCTTGCTTGCAACCTCATGGTCCCTGACGCTCATGCAAACACACTCAGGTCCATGGAGCACACGAACCAGACCCGTTTGAGCAACGCAGGCGGCCGCAACTCCCTTCCCATGTGCCACAGCTACCCTGACGAGCGGGCATCCGGGGGGGTGAGGAAGAGCTTCCACTTTGGCAGGCCCGGCCATGGAAAAAGAAACAGGTAACGTTAACAAGAGCAACACGGTCATCCTGCCCTCGAGGTTGATAGATTCGTGCTGTCAGAGAAAAAACGTTCGCTCTCACCGGCGAAGAAAAAGAAAAAGCTCCACAGCGGCCTTTAGAGCGTCGAGAGACAAAAAAAAGCATTAACGAAAGCAATGAGAACATTTCGTACATAGTGGGCACGTCTGGCCTTTTTTGTCTCCGCCAGAAAATGGGAAGTTGTCCACGGAAGAATGTCATTACTGACATCCTTTCTGCCCTTAGATCCACCTTAACCTCATCTCTCTAGATAATAGGAGTGTAGGAGCCCTTTAATGATGGCTGACGTGTGACTTGATGAGGACTCAAATGCTCTTAATAGGCGCACGATCGAGTGCCGTCAGTTTGTTCTTTCCGAAACAAAGTCTCTTATGCGAGATAGAGTGTGAAAAAAAGAAGAAGGTCTCATTGATATTCATACGTTGTTCGGAGATGAAATGAAAAGTCCAACATTTGAGGGAAATCAACCAAATGTTCGATCAGACTAAAGAACAAGTTGCTTACTTCAAACCTTGTGTACACATTCCTCCTGCCTAGTACTGCCTGGGAATTGTGCTGTGACGTTGAGTCAGAAAATGAATGTTGTTATGAAGTGAGATTATGATCAGTGTTGGCTATGAAGCATGCAAAAGCATATTCAAGTCAAGTGCTCTGATGTAGACAAGGCTACTTAGCCATAATGGTGGATTTCATAACTCCATCTCCCTTGGCCAGACAACTGTGATAACAGCAGAACATGAAGTACTTTGACAGAGGCAGGCAGACCAGAGATTTCAGTCAAAATTAGTCATAGTTCCTAAATTACTGAAAATAAACTTTCCATTTCTTTCTCTCGGCCTCCCGTGTTTACATTAAAAAGTAAAATATGTCATATTTTCATTGCTGTTTCCCTTCAGGGACAGTTTCTAGACTAAAAAATTCAAATTCACGGTTACTGGCACTCATTTTTAGGCATGTCAAAGCCTTTGCCTCAGTGTTTTGTGCCAGCACCCAGTAGTTATTGTGGTCGGACTTTAATGTGGAGGCTCCTTCCCCCTCCAAATAGATGCAGATGAAAAAAAATAGTGTCTCGGAAAGGGCAAACTGACAGTGCACAATGTCTTCTTACCACATGCGCTCCTGCTATTGTCGGTGCTGCAGCGGACTCTGCACCTACGTTCACGTCTACTACGTGTACGTGTGCGCAGTCTGCAGGTCCGTTGAGGGACGAAAGCAAGAGATGAGACTTACCTCGATACTGCTCATACGCAGACTGCGTCATTGCTCGGAATACGAGAAGGAGTCATCATTATTCCTTGCCTCTACAGATTCGTTCACCAGCGTTCTCTGCCTGCCACCTATAACTACACCACCGAGTCGACGTTCGTGGACTCAGTGGCGGAGGCGCCAAACGGCGACGGCCCCGCCACGTCAGCCGGCGGCGGCGGCGATGGCAAGACCAAGCAGCAGCAGCAGCAGCTGTTCAACACCATCGAGGAGGCGTCGGAGGAGTTCAAGAGTGAAACCTCGGGCGCGGCCGCGCACCAGTCGACCTCGCCGCACAAGCCGAGAACGAGAGAAGCTGCTGCCGTCGGCGGCGACGGCCGCGGGAGCAAAAACGGCGACCTCGCCGAAGCGGCGCTGCTGGACAACGAGGGGAGAGACAACATTGTTTGAGCGAAGGACTATTGCAATTCCTCAATTAGAGCAAAAAATTACAAATCAAAACTTCTTTACTGCCTGTGCAACGGTCAGAGACAAACTTGTGGAGTCCTGAACAGCAATTTTAGACAGCTGTTGCTCCATTCGTCACTTGGCACAACCCCGAAACGAGTGGATCAGTTTATTGCACGAGCACAGCGGTTGATGTTGAACATGCGCCTCCACCACCTCTAAGAACAAGCTGGAAGGCCTTGAACAAGTCTCCTCTATCATACTGTACGAGTACTGAGGCCTATTTTCTAGTATAGCCTGTTGTACCTATGAAAATGCCTCGTGCTTTCACCCCCCCCCTCCCCAACAACAACAGTGGACGTACATTTCATAAGCTTTCGTGTCACGCTGTAATATCCCCCCTCCCCTTGTCACAGAGTGAAATCTAATGCCTTGGTACGTACTACCCAGGATTCTTTATTGCACAAACGTTGTAGTCCAACGTACCCCATTTTCGTGAGCATTTTACAAACATGTCTGGAACACGTATTGAGATTTCAGTACAGGTCTCCTCTGTGCGGAACATTTACGCGAGCGTCCCCATGTGCAAAATCGATTATCATCGCTTGTAAAGTCTGTAGCAAATATGCATTGAAGCATCGCAGTGTGTGTGTGTGTGTGTGTGTGTGTGTGTGTACCATTCGCTCCTTCAAAGACGCGTTTTCTCCTGAGCCGAACTGTGACCATGTGTACGCAATGTACAGTGTAATCTTTAGAAATATATGAGTGTTTGAGGAAAAATATCATGACGTCTTTGGTCACGCGCGTACCGGTATGAGTCGTAATAGTTTTCTAGCCCAGGCCTAGCACTAAAAAGCATTGCCATACATTTTGAGGCCAAGTAGAATTTCCCTTGGGGAAGGAGGGAATGGCTTGAGGAAGAAAGGATCTCCTTTTCATCCTCCACAACTTCTATTTGGCGGAGTCCCTTTCTATGGCTGACATACCTGTCTTACCCATTACCTTCACTGAAAGAGTCAGTGTGCTTTACCCAGTCATTCGGGCATCACATGAGGAGGAGCCGACAATGATAATATCCAACCAAGACTGCTCAAGTGGGTTGATTTTTTTTGCACACCGAAATGCAGAGTTTCTCTTGATTGTGAGGAGAATAAGATCCTCCTTACGCTACCTCCGGCTGCGTTTCGGTATTCGGGCGCTTTGAGGACCCCTGTAAGAAATCTTTGCATGTCTTTAGCTTTCGAAACTTTTATCTATGGTCACATAGTGGCCTTTTCCCACTTTAGAGACAAAGCTCGCCCTTCTCGGCCTTTCTTCTTTGGAAGTCTGGCTGCCTTTCGAAGCAAGAAAACATAACTGTTTCCAACATCCAATCCCGGCTTCTTCTTTTTGAAGAAGTGTGCTTAATGCAGCGTGAGTGAGTGAGAGCCGTACTTTATAGTAACTTCGAAGCTAAGTTTTCGAGGCATGCAGCTTCAGGGGATGGGATTTGATGGCTAGGACACACATACACGCACACGCACGCGCGCGCAACCTGATACATATGGACTCGACAAGATACATACGTCATGTGTAAGGTTGTACTTCCAGTACATAGACTCATAGCTCTAGGTTATCGAAGACAGTCGAGCACGCTTGGATATGCGGAATCAACTGTCTACTGTGTAGGCAATAACATAATACGCGAAGTCGGGCCTCAAGATGCACAGTTTGGTAAAGAAAAGTCCCAATATTCATGGTCCGTCATTCGAGGACCTTGATTTAGAGACATTTGCGGAGAAGACGTTTGCTTACCCTGCAGCCTGAATCTGCTGTTGAGGACTAAAACGAGTTTTCCTTAAGGGTCACATCTGTGTCGACTTAGATGGGAGGACTAGGGAACGAATAATCTTATGCTGACTCATCTCGCAAAATTCATTGTTGTCTCTCTGTCTCATCTATAAAAACCAGATCCCAGAAGGACATCTCGATTGCTCGTCGAGCCCAGCGCAGGTCGCAGACGCATTTCTTTGCCCATCCCTAGCTCATCAGCCGTGCTAACTCCAGTACTCCAGGCTCAAGACTCGTAAATACGTTGCATGTATACACGCACACACACACATATACATACACCCATACACACACGAGCACCCAGTGCCTAAAAAAGTTTTCTTCACAAGAGACGACAATGAGCAGTAGCCACTGTTGCCGCCCCCGATCCTTCTGCCTCTGCGTGTCCCTGACCGACGGCGCCCGCGTTATCGCCGCTGTCGAGAGCTTCTATGCCGTCCTCCTCGTCCTCTATGATGTCTCGCACGGAATCATAGCCGCCCAGCTGTTCGTCAATCTGGGCCTCCTGGCCTCCTGGTAACTACCACTGTTCTGACATGCTGAGATCCTGTGGTTTTAAGGCACCGCTTGAAGCTTCTGAACTACTCGAAGAGTTTAGCGAGTGCAAACATAGCGTGAAACAAACAGTATTAGAGCACAGTCAAGGCACATTAGTTTTTCGTGCGTACCACGTAAATGCCTCCAGGTTGGCGGTGGCGGCAGTCCAGTCACGCGCTAAAAGAATGGGCCCCCAAAATGAGTCCCCTGTGGGATGGTCACATGAAGACTTTTTATCTGAGATAATAGGTACTTCTCAGGTAATGGGACCTAAAGGAATCCCCCACTAGAAATATTAGATCAAACACCTGTGAACTCGGCGAGCTTGGATTTTCTCGAGATTGAGATCGAGAAAAGTCCTGTGCTGGAACAAATGACTCACTGTTTGTAGCGCGCACTTTCAGTTCCGCTGTAACACATTCTATGCATTCACCAGGAATGGCAACTACAAGGTGCAACAGGAAAATTTTCCTTGGCCAGAAGTAAGCGGTGGCAAGTTCAAGGCGGTCAAATCCCCGTTGCACCCTGTCAAGGAGGAACAGTGCGATCCAATTTTGACAATCTTGTCTCTTTCTACAGCGTGGCTCTCTTCGCTGGAGCGCGGAAGCGCCTGCGTTGGTGCGTCGTCGTGTGGTTGGTTGGCAACGGTGTCTACCTGTTATTCCTCGTCGTCGTGCTCGTGTTCGTCCTGGCCCTCCTCTCGTTCGCCGGGATGGAATCGTCTGTGGTGAGGCTCACTTTACTTGGTCTCTCCCTACAATTGTGACGCAGCCTCCATGCAAAGTATTAACTCGCATACCTACGAGCCAAGTCTCAGCTGGAGCTCCTTTCTCACTCAGTTGAGCAAGCTGGTGTCGTTCTGGAATGGCGAAGTGGCTGACGACGACGCACACCACACTCGCGAGGTCGTCAAAACCATAGCCAGAGTAGCCTTGATGTCTGGTGAGTTGAGATTTACGACTAGCACGATACAATCCGTCGTTACCGCACTTAATGTCCCTGCTGCATTCCATCCTGTGGCACGACCTGCTGCCTTCCGGCCACGCAGAGGCTGTGTGTACGTACAGGGTGCTGGAGCAAGGTTGGCACGAGTCCTGTTCACGATGAACACTCTCAACTTTTCTTGACCAGACGAAACATTTTTGACGACTGTCCATGACATCCGGCACCCTGTGCGGCCCAGGACGCGCGCACGCAGTGTGCAAATACCTTTCACCTTGAAAGCCAACCTATTCTTAGTCGTCATCAGTCGTGTGCGTGCCTTCACGTCCCTCCTCTCTCTCTCTCTGCTCAGTCTCCTGGGCGTACGCGTTCGTCTCCGTGTGGGCCTTCTGTTGCGAACTCTACGAGCAAGACGGATGGGACCGGAGGAGCGAGGACCGCGTGGAAATGGAGGGATTCTTCGTGTCAGAATAGTTTTGGATTGCGATCTTATTACTACGCAGCTTAGTGATGCCAAGTAAGAAACCTTACTAGGGCAGGGGAAAAATGTCGATTTTGTTTTGTCGGGGCAGAAACGTGACCTTAGGCATATATTGTTTTAAAAAATTCTATGGTAACTTTAGACTCGAAGTTTTATAGAATTACCCTATTTTGACTAAAATGGAGCAGCACAAGTTGTTCACCCCTGTATGGAACTTCGAGAATGTCCTCTGAAGCCCAACTGATATGCGCCGTTGCTCTAGGACCACTCGTTTGTTCACAGAACCTTTCTGTACGTCTGTAAACTCTGCCATAGAAAATAACTTTGCATATGGTGAGGAAAAAATGAGCGGTCCTAGCGCAAGAGTGCGTGTTCGTACGGTTTTGAAGGAGAATCTCAGCATTCCTGGGCGGGGTGAACGATACTGGTAGCTCAAATCAGCCCAAAGTTATCGCCAAGAATTAGTGCGCGCCATAAAATCTCTATACATTATATCTGACGCGCTAGGACTTTATGTAGTCCATCTGTCTGACTGTCTGCCTGCATAAGCCAAGTCATACTGTCTCTTTCTGGTACTTTTGACTTGGTCCAACTCAAAAGCTGGGCGTGCTGTGCATCACCACAGTGAGAGCAGGAGACAGAGGTCACCGGGCCCAGTGGCCAGGTGACCTCATGCAAGGGAAAGGGGGAAGGGAGTGAATGGAACAGAGGGGTATCTTTTGGTGGTTTTAGATTCATCCCTAAAGGTCACCATCCCCGAGTCATCGAGGGTCAAAATGGGTGTGTGTGTGTGTGTCTGTCTGTCTGTCTGTCACGCACGCCATGGGCACGGGCGCCCCCACTGGTCAGTAGCTATCTATGACTGTATAGGAGCTACTTTGTCGTAGATCTCTCTCTCTATATATATAAAGCGCTGCGACTTAATGTACTCTGTCTGTCTGTCACGCCATGGGCGCCCCACATTACTTATATTGTGTGTCTGTCTGTTCGGGCACTTTTCCCACCCAGCGAAGCGGGTGCGATGTGCTAGTAGTCAATTAAGAAGAAAAGTTAATTCCATAATGAGGTTTGGAAGGCTGCTGGGCAGATGTAAGCACACTCTGTTTTCACTTTCGTTCGACGGCAGTGCTGCAGTGTATCATGAAGAAAGTGGCTGAGCAGATCCACTTCAGATTTGTAATGTTGCCCTAACACCCTTAATTCCGTAATTCCCTATGTAAAAAACTTTGAAGGCAGAGAGGGGACCCAAAAAGCTGATTAGTTCGTCATTTGATTTGACTGGAACGGAATATAGCCACAAATGTAGCACAAGGGAACAGATAAAGGAACTTGGTCAAGCCTAATGTACGTCGTCTATTGAGCAACAGCTTTGGTATGTTTTTCTCGAGACATTTCCTTGCAAATCAAATGACAGAGCGACTCACGGTGGCTCTAAAAATACCCATTTTTCATCGTTAAAAGTAAGGCTTTAAAGTAGTCTAATAGCTGTCTTTCGGGCTGAGCGATGCAGCAGGGAGTCAAAAATCAAAGTACATATCAGTAAAATGACTTCCTCCAGTAGCGATTCATCATTCAATCAGGCCTCTGAATTTCTTTGTCATCAACGCAGCCAACTGTGGTGTTGAAATTTGCTCACACTTCTCCCCAATTTTTGCACAAATTTCACCAGGGTTTACAGTGCGGCAAAAGAAGACATCACGAATTCCTGAGGAACGTTCTTCCAGATTCAGCTGGCACGGGCAGCTCGTGACTGCTTGGTCGGTGGTCGTATGGAAGATGTAAACCGATTTTTGGAATACTGATGTGAAAGAATGTCAAAGCCAGTCAGAATGAGCCTCCGTGAATCACTCTGCGTCATCTGTTTGGCCAGTAAATGTCACGGGAGGAACACGCCAAAGCTGGTGCTCAACACAGTATATTAGCCTAAAAATGTTCATCTCCCTCTGTTTCAAAATAAGTGAGTCATATGGAAGTGAAGACATAGGCAGATTATAATAATACTGCAAACTGACATGATCTCTGGTGTCTGCCAATCGATCGGGTGGTTGAGCAGCCCCAGAAGTGCTTGTGGTCCCGGAGTCCGGAGCCAACAGAGTAGGAGATTTGAAGGTGAGATCACTTAAATTGCCCACCTATTCTGAAACAGATGGAGTTTAAAGTAGTACCTTTTAGAATTGTCCTAATGTTTTGGCATACCTGTGCCTTGCATGGCTGACACTATGTGCATGGGCGTACTGCGAACATACCGGTCCGTGCTCAGCTGTGCGACTACGGACAAACTTTCCTGCCAGTGCGCGGCACAAATGGTTCAGTAACTTTGTATAAATCTTACATTCTCTCGCTCCTCTCCTCATTCGTTTTAATTAACAGAGCAAGGACCAACTAATTCGCTGAGATCCTTCTTTCTTCGACGGCTGGGAGAAAATTACACCACGAAGAAATCTCCCCGTTGGCTCGTCAAAAAGGGGAAAACTTTCGACGTTTTGCAAAAATTGATCACACGCACGGAAGATTGGGCAAACTTTCCAAAAATGTCCTAAGAGGCTTCTGAAGCACTTATTTCCAGTGTAAACTGTGTCTGTGTGGAGCAGTGTTTCTTTTTTGTTATATCTCACCTATATTTTACGTTGGTAATTATGCCTAAGCCACGCGAAAATACAATGGCAACGAAGGTGATTGCCCTTCTATGCCTGCGATAACGTTGTTCACGCTGTCAGCCAATTCCAGATTGAGAATCCTCCAGACGTTTTGTGCTGACCTGAACGACGAACACTTTCTTCGACGACTCTGCATGGCCTCAAATTGCCAGCATCAGAAGTGACCAGGTGGCAAAGTATTTCGGACCTGAAGGCGTCGTCCTCGCAAGACACTTGAGACATGGCTGGGCCTCCCCTGTAGTAAGATGACCTGAAAACGTCATTGTTAGTCAAATCGAACACACACCCGTTCGACGACTGGGTCAGGAATAGAGAGGGGGAAACCGACTCTCACGTACATGAAGCCACAAAAGAGCGTTCGGTTTCTCGCCATTCGGAAGACGTATTCATTCCATGCGGTAGGAAACATGCTGGTCAGGTTCAAGTCCCTCCTGGCCGAGTAGCCGTGGCGATGTGCGAGCTCTTGTGTAGCGATGGTGGCGGCCAGATCGTAGTAGTAGGTGTGGTGGTCCACTAATAGGTTGGTAGTTTCAGGATAGTCGCCTATATGTGAAAATGGAGGGTGGACGTGGCGTACGTACTTAAACATGGGCGAGTCAGAAAAAATGGTGCATGTCGCACGTACTGTGCAGTACATACTGCACCGTAGGCACGTAGCACATGTGTCCTAATGCATACCTGCGTACTGTCGCAGCTTCGTCTATGTCGTGTTCGTGCTCAACGAACGTGTTGTACATGTACGTTGCACTGTGTACATTCCGAGAAAGGCGCGCACTACGTAGCTTCATAACGAGTACTCACCATCTATCTCATAAATTCTATAAGCTGGGTTTATCCCCCCATGTGGAGTGAGGCTGGGACCCAGGAATGCCACGCCCGTGGGTGTGGCCCCGTCCTCGTCCTTGCTGAAGAAGATCTCGAATTCGTCAAAGTGAGTGTGTCCGAAAAATTGACCAACCACAGTGTTGTTGAAGCGACGAATTAAGCGGTTGAACTCGTGAGACCAACGCACTGCATGGGACAAATGTAGCCAGGGATCACACAAGACGCATAAGTTACAAATGCGTACCTACAGAACATGGACACTAGAATGAACTGATTTCTGGAAATTTTAAAAAATGCACTTGCAACACCGATGACGATGATGTGGGGCTTGGTGCAATATGGGACCCCCGTCAAATACTTCTTGACTGCACCTCCTGCACACGCAAGAGTACAAAAAAGGAGCCTAGAAAAGAGAGCTTCTGGAGCTGTGACCCGAGGAGCCTCAATAGAAAGTTTCATTTACCAAAGAGGACCTCCTGAACGAAGTACTAGTGAATAACTTTTCTTAATCTTCAGTCAAAATTGGAACTCTATAAGGTGAAATCATATAGATGCACATGCTGAGAACCCAACAACTTTTAAAAAAAATTGTTGATTCAGTTCAATAAAGGTTCAATTTTGATTATGGTTAAAATCTGGAAGGTGCATTCCAAAAGTATTTCGCTCAGGCTCCACTTGACATCAGGACACATAAAGATATCGATGTTGCACGTGCATTATTCAAAAATGTCCAAAGTCAGATTTTCCTAATGAACAGTCGACGTTCGATTTCGTCAAGGTGTGACAAAATTGAGTGATGGCACTTAAGCAAAAGAAAAGTCTGCAAAATCAAAAGTCGACTGTAGTGGGAGACCAAAAAGTGTGGGCAAGCCCTACCGTAGCACGACTTGGTCCCAGGAGGAATGTGTCCAAGTAGCAAGACCTTCTCCTTCTTTGCCTCTGCCTTATGAAGGCTTCTGTAGATCCAGTGCAAGTGATGTGACGGGTCATCAAAATTGAGGAGCAGGTAAAAGTTGAAGTTGTTGCAAAAGTTGGTGTTGACCGAAATCAGGCGGAGGCCAGGGCGAACAAGAACCTTCAAATGCACCAGTTGATCTTTTGGACGGCCACACATTGGACGCACTACGTACTTGATAGTATCCTCCATCCCTTATAGTCTTCTGCTGCGCTTCTTCTCCTAACCAGTGACTGAACGCTTCCGCCAGCCCGGTGTAGAGCCACCCGGGGTTGTACTTGCCGGTCTCGTTGGAGCTGGGGAACATGTTTACAGGGAAGGACTCGTGGTTACCGACCACGGGAAACACAGGCATGTCTGTAAACATCGTTGTTGCACCACTTGTATTTGGGACAAAGTACGGGGCAAGAACAACGGGTACGAACATACCTGAAAAGTATTTCTTCAGGACCTCGGCTACAATCTTGGTACTCTCCAGGTTCCCCTCCCTATTTTGCCGCCAGACGTCATGAGCAGGATAATCGCCAGTGACGAAAACGTAAGAAATGTCCGGATGTCGTCGTCTACGTCGGCATTGATGTAACCATTGTCGTCAGTCTATGTACAGCGTAGCCAAGTACCTGATGTCCTTGATCAAGGTGTCCATGGTCCACGGGGGCAGGTCACAGTTGTAGTCTCCAAAAGCCATTGCGGGCCTGAACTGTTTCCGACTGACGTCCGCAGCATCCGTGCGGTCGGAGCAACACACAGGTTCCCTACAGATTGCGTTGGCGCCAATCTACTGGGAGACATTCCACTCGTATACTAGGTTTAGGCATGCCGCAGCTTAATAAAAGCGCAGCGCGATGTTCCGGACATACAGTATGGCATTGCTACAGTTCGCCTTATAATATGACGTCTCCCTTTAGATCCTTTGAACTTGTCTCAGGGTGCTCCCTATCTCCTTGGGCCCAGAGAAGGAATGAAATTCTATGCTTTACGCTGACACAATCATTCAGGTTCTTTAATGTGTCATAGTCCTCTTCGATCCATGTTACTACGCTGTTTACATTAAACAAACTCAAAGTGGCATCCAACAGCTGTGTTCACCCGATAGAGGAGAGAGCGTATTTACTTCACCTATTTCGGACGAACAAAAAGAATCGTAGATTCTTACTCACATTTTCAGCCAATCTTCACAATATAAAGGTTGTACAGGAGTTTCACAACCTTCCATAGACGTATGTCAGCTCCAATCGGGCCAGGGAGCGCAGAAGGATGAAAGGAAGTGAAAATGACATTTCCGCGTACTTTTGTACTACGCGCACCGCACAAAGTTTCTTGCGGAAAAAATCCTAGCTTTTAAAAGACTTTGCCTCATTTGCATCAGAAAGGTGAAAGTACAGTAAAGAGAAGTCCTTTTAAGACTTTCATTTATGCGTCCGCTCTAGCCTGTCTTTCTCCTACCTTGTAGTCTCTCTGGACATGCAAATCAGACAAGTGGAGGATCTTCTGAGTCTTGGCCGGCTTTGACGGTGGTAGTGGTGTCGTGACTGAGCTAGCAGAGTCCAAGTCAGAGATGTTAAGAGTCCAATTTGTCATCCGCACGCTGGCAGATGCGCAATCGCCCTCATTGACCTAATTTTGTGGCGTTAAAAATAAGGAGTGACTTGGGTAGAAAGAAAAGTGCTCTCGTCATCACAGTGCTTTTTCATTGGTACAATCCAGGAAGTGTAAGAGTGAAATATGACTTCCTAATGCACAGCATCGTCCTACCCTCCAAGCCCGAACGTCTGGTGGTGGAACTACGTACAGTTTGGTACTTCCCTCAGCAAGTTTGTGCCCAGACTGAAGCGTGTGGGTGCAAGTGGTAAGTGGTGGTGGTGGTCATGCTGAAGGCCTACGTCATTCTCGCCAAGTGCCGAGATCTTGCGTTTTGCAAGCCTAACATAATGCCAAAACGAAGATTCACATCTTCATGCCCACGGACTTTTTCTCTTCTGTGCAGCACGGACGCGAATTACGTACCAAACTGTATGTACGACCGACGTCCAACAATCTGGCTGAGGCAGAAAATATCCTGTTATTGGTGCACGATGTCACGTTCACCAAACACGCTGGCCGCAAAAATCCCAGTGTGCTTACAAAGCAAATATACCGCACGTACGGGAGGTACGAGCCTGAGGCGAATTAGGACGTGGTCTGGGGGTAATCTCAGTACTCATACATGTGTACGTACTTTATAATAATAATAATGAGACGTGCATTCGTTCGTTACAAGGCGATGGGCAACGCCCAGAGTGCCAAGTACTGGCGTGTACTCTCAACGCCAGTCTCGAATACGTACCAGTCCGCATATATCGTAGGACGTGACGATGCCTTGACCTTCCTTGATGATGTGAAAGAGTTGCTCGCCCACTTTGTCGACCATTCCACGACAAACAGTCTATGGAACAGAGAGAAATTCAGTCTCAGGGGCCAGACAATGAAGATCAAAGGGGGAGCTAAATTCTATGCACGATTCACAAGAATCTCCCCGGGGAATTTTTAAATGTTGTGTGCGCTCATCCTGCCAACTGCATCTTTTGTGCTTCGTGCTTGTGGCACTGAGCTGAACAGTCCTTGCTTGAGCTGATATGTGTCGTCTCATACCGATAGTACTTAAAAATGAGGTGGGTAACTTACTGCATCGTAAAACGGATAGAGGGATAACGAGGGAGTTAGTGAAACTGATCCGTGTCAGTGTCTGACCCTTGTAAGCATCACCATAAAGTACTGTTAATTTGTGCTGTTTCCGGAGAAAGTGATCCCAAAAAGTGTCTGATTCATAAACGTGTCTGATCTGTAAAAGTGTCTGATCTGTAAAAGTGTCTGATCTGTAAAAGTGTCTGATCTGTAAAAGTGTCGGATCTGTAAAAGTGTCTGATCTGTAAAAGTGTCGGATCTGTAACAGTGTCGGATCCATATCCGTGTCTGGTCCCCCAAAGCGCCTGATCCTTCCATCCGGTGGTCCTTCCATCCGTTCCACGGTGTACTAACTTTATCTAGCACTCATAAGGGGCAGGCTGTACAATGCCGGTCGCTCACCTTGGACTCGATTCCCAGCAAGTGGCAAATTGTGGCTGTAAGAGAAAGGACTTCTCTGATGTCGCGGCCGCTGTTGGCGTAGCTGACGATGAGACCGGCGCACCAGTGACACACCATACAACGAAAACCGAACACTGACGACGTCACCTGAGACTTCGCCGTCACGTGAAGCTTGCTCTCGTCATCGTCGAAACTGACATCACCAATTTCGTTCGCCTTTTTCTCTACTCCTGAGAGACTCTTGGGTGGCCGAGACTCCTGATGCCCATTTTTCTCCGCCATCCCCTGGGACAGAAAGGAGGATGCGGAGACCACCAAAAGGAAGAAGAGGATGACGAAGACATTCTTCTTCATTCTCACATATATAGTTTTTTCGTTAATAGATCTCTGTCTACGAATCTCCAGTCACAGAGAGATTGATAGATAACGCAGTTTGGAGAAGTCCGCCTCCTCCTTTGTCTGCTGGCTCCTTGACTAGACGGAGCTAATGTATGCAGTGAGTAGTACAGCTGCGAGTACAAAAAGCGCGGTCACTCCTAAAGAAAACAGAAAAGTTTTAGCCAATACTGCAACTCTTTGTTCACGGTGAACACCACCCGCTCTTGGCTCAGACTGTGATGCACAATGATGCACTTAGGGAAGTAAGAGCCCTATTATAACTTGTGCTGTTTCTTCTGCGTCGTGTAACTAATGCTGCTGCTCTCTCACTAGCTTGTGAATGGGTAATACTACACAATACCTTACGGTACTTTACTGCAGTCCAGCAGCTCTCGTAGCAGTGCTTGGCGCACGCTCCTAGAACTGGTTTACTGCAGTACAGCGTGAGTCGAAAAGTATCTGTTGTACTTCTCCTCACAACTCCTTGACCCACTGCTCCACGTCACTCCTCTTGCCCTCTCTTCTCTCTCACACCTTGCATCGTCCCCCCTCCCCCCGCCCCCGTTGACCTCCACCGTCCCGTCGGACGATGTTTGACTTGCAACGCACATCTGCAGGGTGGCCTCATCCATTTCAATTGAAAGGATAATCTTTGTGCTTTGCTCGACGCCACCAAAGATGTTACGCAAGGGACTGTGAAGACAGCTTTTGACGCCCCAAGTTTCAAGTTGCGACGTTTCTGTCCAAGATCATCTCTAGGCCAGGGCTGCTGAAGTTCCTGTGATGTGACGTCAACCGCCACAGTGAAACTGTAACTGTAAGTCATGTGATATCTGATAATCCATTGAACACAAATATGGGGTGCTTTAAAACTTTATTAACAGTAGCATCATCATCACATCACCTTCACTTTTGGAATAATCCATCTCGCATGCACTCACTCATCGTCAGCCGTGCCTATTCCACAAGTAGACATTAAGAAACAAAGTATAATTAGAGTTGCTATCACTTTTTGGGAGACGTCGCAACAGCACCCGATGAGTCCTGGTCTCTCCCCTGAAATTTGGGCTTGCCCCATGTGAATGGGATGTAGCGGTAGCGAATCATGTGCTGCAAGAGGTCAAGAAGGTTAGTCTTATCTATCAAGGGTTGTTCAGTGCGTTCTCCTACCTTGATCTGCCGCTTCATGGTGATACAAAATAACGTAATAAAGTACATGACGAGGATTGGCCAGAAGACCGGGATGTTGAAGAAGTCGAAAAAGGTGCAAAACAGAGCGATCATGGTCGCTTTAGTAGCGGAGTACCAGAATTTGAATTCGGGCAGTCGCCTAGAGAGAAAACCACGGATAAATTACGAGATCTTGTGTCAACCACATCTTAATCCTTTCTTACCGTATGAATGGCCTAAATTCATCTGACTGCTTTACTGGCAGAGACAACCCTTCGTCGGCCTCGTCAGCTTCAAACTCCGCTATGGCGGGGTCAATCTTGGGCGTGAGGAACGCCAGCAACAGGTTCAGGTGATAGATGGCCAGGGCGTACGTCACAATATACCAACCCTGAGTGGAAGAAAACCAGTGCTTTAGGTAAATCCATGTCATTCAGGTGACGCAGCTTGCATGCGTTTCAGCCATACAAGTATGACACACGCTTGAGATGTAGGTTCCAAAAAAAAAAAAAGAACCAGGGCTTTCATCGCATATTCTTCATTGATCAGACCTGCACCACCAGGATTCTTGTGGCGTAGACCAAGGTGAGGACGAGGAAGGCGGTCCACCTGGAGCGCACGTACGGGTTGCTGTCGTCCATGGCTTTCTGCCAGCTCTGGTTTTCGTTTTTCGGGACGGGGGGAGAAAAGAGAGATACGTTGTAGTCGTTATTACCTGCTTGAGGACGATTCTGATCATAAATCCGGCCATTAACGCTATGGCGAAAATCCACCTCGAGACGGTGTGCGGCGTCCACCGATCTAACCAGATCTGGTACGTCTAATGGGAGAGGAGGGGGAAAAGGTGGACGTGGAGTTAGCAAGATTTCTGTCATGTCGAGGATATGTACAAAGGTCATCTTTGCAGTTGGGTCGTTACGTATCTCGTCCAGTGAGGTATGTTCACCAGGAACAATCAGTAGTCAGGGATCAAGCACTTTGGTACAAGGACCAGGTGAGCGCGAACTCTCTATACCGGGACAACTCAGAGACTTGGGTGGGGCTTGAACTTCTACAGTCTTTGGACCGGAATTTGCAAATGAAAGGGGATCGCCTTAGCCGTACTGTACACTACAACTACGACGACAGCACCGCCGACTCATATCGTAGCGAGATGCGGAAGGAGCCGAACTCATACGCAGTCGTTATTGCACGGATCAGTGAGCCCTGAACCCTTTGTCGGGGGGTCCACGTGATCGCGACTAAAGGAGACTCCGACTAAAAATGGGGACATCCCATGGTATGACTTGAAGCTTTTTCTCTCACATGTCCTATCCTCTTGAAGAAGGAGGACACGGCCGAGGGCTTGGCCCTGAGGACGTCTTCGCCGGCATCCTCCATCATGGCGCGGGTGGGAGCCCCGGTCGACCCGACGGGCGCTGGAAACTTTGCGGAGAGGAGGACCGGGCCGGAGAACAGATACGATGACTGTTGACTGATTCAGCCAGGGACTTACTAGGGATAGATTCAGAGGCCTTGACGGACTCGAGTTCGAGCCGGATCAAGCCGGTTTTTTCCCTTTTAAGAATGAAAGTATTCAAATCTATGATAAGAAGCTGACGAATTCTCCGGAAAATGTTCCTAAAGACTGGTGAACCCATTCCAACTTTGCTTGGTTTCGATAAAGTGGAAATAGCTCCAGATACGTTACTCAGCAGCTGTATTTATTGTGCAGAAAAGTGGCCCTTCAGTGAATTAAAATGTCTGGAGGATCAACATTACTCTTATGAACAGCTTTTGCTAAATTGTTGCGCTGCAATAGATGCACACCTTGATGTGAATCTCATACCAAGTATTTTCCTTCATTCGACGCATCATGCAGGGTGTCCTCTATCCCAACTTCTGATAAAGTGGGTTAATACTGCGAAATTGAATTGTCCATTAGCATAACAATTGTGACTTTGTATATCGTGTCAACAGGACTGGTGAACTTTTCCACACTTCAGGTTGTCACTACAGAAATGCTACATCTCTACTAAACACACCCAATCTGGTTGACGTCTTTCACTTAGACTCAAGGTAAAGCATTACCAAGTCTTCTTCTTTTAGAAAAGCTTTTGTTCCCCACTTTCCTACGCCAGACTTGGTGAATCTGATTGGCAATTTCTACTTCAGAAGAGTTATTAAAAGCAAAATATTTGTGACACATCCCTAGTCTTCACTCTCGCTGCGTCAGCAAAACGGGCCGAGCAGCTGCTGGCAGCATTGCCGTTACTGCGCTGCCCAACGGGAGTCCAGTGCACTGCATTGCTGCACTGCACAGCCTTGACGCCAGACGCCGCCGCCAGATCACTCACAGGCTGTTGGACCACAGAAATCTTGTAGTATCACTAGAAGGCGCATCCGCCCGATTCTTTCTCCACCGCGAGTCAGCTGTCGCAGATTCTCTAAGCACCCCTCCACTGTAGCATGCTCACGCATGCTTATGTATATAACCCACTGTAAAATGGTTTTTTTGCCCTTATTTTTCATTTTAGAAAGATACAAAATACAAAGAAAATAACAGTGGCTTATCAGGTCATGTACATCTTAGAAATATGTTTCATTCCCCATCATGATCATTATTGGGGAGGATGTACTACATAACAGCTGAACAAAGTTTGTATGAAAACATATAGAGTGTGTTGTACTCAAATCTCTCACCTCACCTCACTGGCCATAACTGAGTCTCAGACCGCAACATTTGCTTTGTGGACTCATTCCCCTTTGTGCCGGACTTCTATTTGCTCAGGGGCTGGTCACACATCCATATTTTTGTCCTTTTTTGCACCTTGGGTTCTGTGTTTTGACCTCTGCATCACGCACACAGATGCATCATTCTTAGTCAGACAGATGCTAAATATGCCAGAGCATGCACTTGGAAATGTCCCTGGAAAATGTACTGGAAGTGTGATTGGAAATGTGCCAGGAAGGTGCCAGGAAACACACCAGAGATCACACGAGCACATCTGTAATTTTTTCTCGCTCTCATTGCCTTCTAGCAGCCATCATGGGGATGTCTTGAAATCATACACACAGCTCTGATTGTGTGTCTCACTCCATCCTGGTCTTCCAGCTCATTCACTCAGCTCTCACGGTCCAATGCTGACATGTTTCAAAAGCGCAGTAAAAAAGATACATTGGCAGGTGAGGTTGCATATCACTAAACCTTAAGAAATCTACGGCATCTCAAGGGGTGCTTAGAGATTTTTCGACAGCTGACTTGAAGTGGAGACTTTTCCTCTC
>JAAUXU010095647.1_pt1 | contig 25653 bp, 18 predicted proteins | sample 7278151 | NCBI WGS metagenome assembly JAAUXU01 (sample SAMN14350113, study PRJNA611818) | marine sediment metagenome | isolation source: surface marine sediment (1.8m) | place: French Polynesia: Moorea | collected 2018-08 | reverse complement strand
GTGCAACCTCATGATGAGCAGCCAATAATTGTTGAGCCTACTGTGACTGCTCCCTCAAAATCAAGCAGTGAGAGCAACTCATCATCTGATGAAGAGGAAGCTTCACTGGCAATGAAAGACGTGGCAGAACATGCTACTAAGCTGCAACCTGATGTTGAAGTGCCCCAAGAACCAGAGAAAAAGAGAGGGGTTCAAGATGAGGAAGGCGTAGTCCCACCTACTGTTGTAGAAGTTGTGCAACCTCATGATGAGCAGCCATTAGTTGTTGAGCATACTGTGACTGCTCCCTCAAAATCAAGCAGTGAGAGCGACTCCTCAACTGACGAAGAGGGTGCCAAACCAGCCCTGAAAGATCTGGTTGAAGATGCTACAAAGCTGCAACCAGATGTTGAAGTGCCCCAAGAACCAGAGAAAAAGAGAGAGGTTCAGGATGAGGAAGGCATTGTCGCACCTGCTGTTGTAGAAGTTTTGCAACCTCATGACGAGCAGTCAGTAATTGTTGAGCCTACTGTGACTGCTCCCTCAAAATCAAGCAGTGAGAGTGACTCCTCATCTGACAGAGAGGGTGTTCCACTGGCAATGAAAGACAGGGCAAAAGATGCTATGAAGCTGCAACCAGAAGTTGAGGAGCCCAAAGAACCAGAAGAAAAGAGAGAGGTTCAAGATGAGGAAGGCAGAGTCCCACCTCATGATGAGCAGCCAAGAATTGTTGAGCCTACTGTGACTGCTCCCCCAAAATCAAGCAGTGATAGTGAGTCATCATCTGATGAGGAGGGTTCCCCACAGAAGGTGCAGAAGAAGGTACAAGATGATGATGTCATAGTGCCATCTTCTGGTGGAGAGGTAGTGGAACTGAATGAGGAACGGATGTCAGTGGTTCAGGCTGTACCAACCACTCCCTGTACATCAGTGAAGGAAAGTGAATCATCATCTAGTGCTGAAATTGGTCCAGACTCAACTGTGGATGTGGTTTTAGATGAGGTGAAGGAGCAACAAGATCTTGTAATCCCTGAAGTAGCAGATGAACAGAAGAAGGTGGACGATGAAGAAGGCGAAGTTCCTGCAGTAGGGGAAGAAGTTGTGGAACTGCCATCCGTGATTAAGGCTGTACCTACTGCTCCCTCAACATTAAGTAGTGAGAGTGTATCGTCGTCTGATGAACAAAGTGCTCCAGAGGTAGCAAAAGATTTGGCAGCAGATGTTGTAAAGGAGCGACTGGAACTTGAAGTGTCCCAAGGAACAGAGGAACAGAAGAAGGATGAAGATGGGGAAGGCATAGTTTCTTCTACGACTGTAGAAGTGGTGGAACTGCATGAGTTGCAAGCATCTCTGGTTGAGCCCGTACCCACCACCAGGGACAGTGAATCATTATCTGATGAACAGGGTTCTCAAGAGGTAATTGAGCAAGTGGCAGAAGATGCTATGAAGGAGCAACGTGAACTTGAAGGGACCCAATTCACTGAGCTTACTCAACAGGAAGGCGAAGATGAAACCATGGTCCCTCCTCCTGTGGGAGTTGGAGTCGAACTGTATCAAGAACTCTCCTCCGCGGCTCAGCTTATTCCCACTGCTCCATCTTCATCTAGTAGTGAGAGCAACTTGTCATCTGATCTGCAGAATGATTCTGTGCAGTTTAAAGAAGTGGTTGCTGGTTGGTTGGTGGAGGAAATTGATGAAATCAATGCGACCGAAATTACACAGGAACCTCAGAAGGAAGACATTGAAGAGGGCACTGTCCCTGCTTCTGCTGGTGAAGGCGCAAGAAGGGAAGTGGCAGGAGATGCCTTGAAGGAGAAGGCGAAACCTGAAGTGATCCTTATTACCGAGGGAAGTCAGAAGGAAGACACTGACGAAGGCATGGTCCCTTCTCCTTTGGGAGTAGGAGTGGAACCCGCTGAGGAGGAGGCATCTGTGGCTCTGCCTATTGTCACTGCTGGCTCACCATTTGGCAGTGAGGTTGAATTAGCCTCTGATGAACGGAGTGTTCCTAAACATTTTACCGAAGTGGCTGCTGCTTTTGAGACACATGAAAAAGAATCCATTGTGAATAAAATTACGGAGGAAATCCTGTCGGAGGACATTGGTCAAGGCACACTCCCTCCTCCAGCAGGTGAAGGAGTGGAACTGCTCCAGGAAGAGCCATCTTTGGTGATGCCCTGTGTCACTGTGGTCTCTAAATCTAGCAGTGACGGTGAATCGGCTGTTGAACAGGGTACTCCGGAGGAATTCGAGGAAGTTGCAGCTGATGTTGGGAAGGATCAAGAAGTACTGATAGTGACCAAAATGGCCGGGGATACTCCGAAGGAAGATGGAGATGACGGTATTTTCGCTCTTCCTGCAGGGGTGGCTGTTGAATTCCCTCAGAAACAGCCCTTCGTGGGTGCGGCCTCAAAGTCAAGCAGCGAGGATGGATCATCGTCTGAAGAAGGGGGTGCTCCTGAACGAATGAAAGAAATGGCAGATGTCGACAAAGAGAAAGGTGAACTCAGAATAACCAAAAATGCCGAGGAAACTCAGAAAGAAGACATTGGTGAAGGCATTGTCCTTGTCCCTGCAGGGTTTGCTGTGGAACTGCTTGAGGAGCAGCCATCTGTGGTTCCGCCCAATGTTGCCTCGAAATCCAGCAGTGAGGATGAATCATCATGTGATGAACAGGGCGCTCCTGAGGAATTAAGGGAAATAGCTGCTGATGTTGAGGAGAACAAAAACGAACTTACTTTCCTCGACTTTACCGAGGGAACTCAGAAAGAAGACGTTCCTAAGGACAAAGACTTGCCTGTCCCTGAACCGGCGTCTTGTGATGTAGGTGTAGAAATTGATGTGGAAGGTTTGGAAGGAGGTGAAGACGTTGAGCCTGATGATAATAAGAATGTAGGTAGAAGGGAAGGGTCTGTTGTGGGGGTAGACGAGCTGGAAGGTGCTGTTGGTGGGAGGGAATTGATGGACAGGGTACCAGTTCCATCCGAGGTGGCTGTGGTTTTCACTCATGGTGTGAAAGATGGGGAGGAGAAGACACATCGTGGATTGGAGGAAGAACGGGAATCACTTCCTTCCAGTAGTTTTGGATCTTCTTTGTCTGCGGCTCCGACAGTAGTGGAAGAAAATCCCGACGAGGTGGGTGGTGGTGTCAGGGAGGAGTCTGTCACAGCTGAAGCAAAACCGAGTGTTCAAGAGGAATCTCGTACTGGTCAGGAGAGAAGTAGACTCAGTGATAAAGATGAGACTGATGAAGAGCCAGAGGAGGATCGTGTTAATATCCAAGAAGTACAGATAAGTTCCCTTGAGCCTCCGAAAGAGCTGATCGAAAATCTCCCCGCAGACCTGGGATCGTTGGTCAGAGAGAAGATGAAAGATGCAGTGGCTTCCCTTTACGAACAAGAGTTGCTCTCCAGGGATGGTGGTAAAGTTGATTCAGAGAAAGAACCCTTGGAGGAGGAAGCAGGTGCCCCAGCTGCATCAGTGATGAGAGAAAAGCAAGGCCCTTCTGACTCTGAAATCGATGAACTACTTTCTATGGTGGATTCTTTGCCTTCGGATCGAGCGAAAGACCTCTATGAATTGATAACCGGCATGTTGGGCGAAACACAACAACCTGCTAGAGAACAGTATGAGGCCCTGATACAGTTGCAAATGGAACAGGACGTCTTGCAGCCGCAATTGCCCAGTGAACTCATCGCTGCTCTGCCTAGTGACGTTGTGCAAGCGATCAAAGCTGCTATCAAAGAAAAATTACCCGTTATCATGAAACTGGATGAAGGAACCACCGAAACCGAAGAAACGACATTCCAACTTGGCTCCCCGACGATTCCAGATGTACAGGGTGACTCCTCAACCGTTGACAGTGCAGCCGAAGGTCCAGACTCGTTTTCCCTGCCTGGGGAGTTTGTAGCGAATCTCCCCCCTCACTTGAGAAGCATTGTGTCAGAAACAGCAATGGCAGCAATGGAGAGATTAGACTCTGGCCAACTCGGTGTTCAGAGTCCACAGCGACAAACAGAAGATCTATCCGCCAAGGCTCAAGAATCTGGCGACGAGGAATTTGACGACAATGAAAGCATTGACATTGAGGAATTTGAGTCCGAAACTCTACCACCAACTCCAGCCGTTTCAACACCTTGGCAAACGTTGCCTGATCGTCCGAGAGGCCCGACACCATCGCATGGAGTAGCAGAAGCACCTGAATTATTTCCGGAGGCAAAAGATGCTGTCCCCGCAGCCAAAAAAGAACTTTTTCCTGAACAAAAGATCGAGTCAGAAGACTTTGGTGGAGAAGCTGATCTTGATAGTGATGCCAGACTTCGGGTTCATGGGAGTTCTGGCGATGAGGCCTCTTCTGAAGCCTTTGAAAGTGACTCAGCGAAACTGGCTGTTGTCGGGTTGGACGACATTTTAGCCAAATTGAAGTGTGCATTTGATGCTTGGCATCTGCCGACCTCACAAGTAGACTTTGAGTCGATGCAGCTACCGGACGATGACCAGATGAAGACACACGAACAGATTGAAGGAGAATTGAGTGCAGAACTTGAACTAAGCACCGGCACTTTTGAAGAACGCTTGGAATCGTTTGGAAAGGTGATGAGGCTTTTCTGCAGCAACTTAGGCATTTGCGCTCATAAACTGCATGGCGCACTTAGTCTTACTGACTCCGAGAAAGAATTGACATTGAGAGCAATGACGTCTGAGCAAGATAAAATGTCGAGACTGCTACAAACCGCCGAGGTTCAGATTATGGCCCTTCCAGATGGGGAGACTAAGGGGCAGCTTGAAGTTGTTGCACGCTCAGTTCGAGAGCAACAAGATGCTGTGACAGGTGAAATTGTTAGAAGGCTGCAGGAGCTGGGGCACGGACGAAGTGCGCAAGAATCGCAAGGGGAGGAACGAGAACCGTGTGTTACTCAGGACCACGACGACGAGCTGATGACAGGTGGTGATAAACCAGAGGAACGTTATTCCACTGAGGATGAGCAAGTGCGTGAACAAATACTCCATAAAAACGAATCTGAAATGACGCCGGGCGATGATGATGTACGCTTGGAGGGTCAACATGGATATGACGACGATCTCAAGGTACCTCAATTGACTGGTGCTGGCTTGGAAGGTGTGGGAGTCACGGATGAAGAACCCTCGAGTACTTCTGAAGCACATGTGGGAGAATCAGGTGAAGTGAGAGGAGTTGAAATGACTATTGATGAGGATGTAAGAGAGATATCAGGCAAAGAAGCACTTTCCTTGGTAGAAGATGAATCAGCCATGAGAGAACGAGCCTCCATAGCTACACAAATCGCCCACATAATGTCAGACTTTACTTCTGAGAGCTGGAATGCCCCTGCAGAGGAAGGAACTGAGGAGTCTCAACCCTTTGAGGTGCTGATTAGTCAGATCCAAGAAAATGACGAGTCTCTGCCAGAATTTATGCGTCAGGTACTCCAAGCTATTACAACTTTGCACAAGGGAATGCAAGAGAAGGTTGAGGACGATGACCATCATAAAACTGTCCAGAAGAACTTATCTGACCTCTCGCCCATTCTTGAGATGGTCAGCAATAAAGTCGAGAACCTACCTAACGCGAACGACAGGAATGCATCTCTGATGGCTCTTGCGCTTGCCCAGAATCGATACGGCGATATCATCGACCACTTGAAGGCCCGTGAAAAGGAACTCAAAACGATTAACTTTTTCGCGCAGCAAGATGAACTCCTGACTGAAACTGATAGCAAAGAACATCAGCCAGTTCCAATGGAGCTGGAATTTATCTCCTCCAGAAATCTTCCTATCCATCTGGAAGAAAAGGTTTTAAAGAAGGTCCAACAGCTGGATCAAGGAGGAGAGCATAAGGCCTTGCCTGATGAAGAACCTGTCGATGAAAACTTTGAAGCCGTTTGCAAGCAGCTTGACCTCGTGCTAGATGACGCAGCGACCGTTCTCTCTGTCAAACCACTTCCCCCCAATGAGTACAAAGAAATCTTTGACCTACTGATTGCGCACCAGTCTCACCTCACCAGATTAGCTAAAGATCGCATAGGCAAAAGTGATTCGGAACACGATCGCCTTCAGGAACTTTGTGAAAAGGGAAACAAGATCCAGGATCTCGCTGCCAGTCGCATTGCCGATTTGGTTGAGGATACCACAGAGAATGAAGAGATGAAAGGGCGAGTGGACAAATTGAGGGAAACAGTTAGAGAGGTCCAAGAGAGGATGCCTTTGGATGAACAATGCGCTGCTAACTCGGCTGAAGCTGAGGAGACCAAACTCAAGGTAAGGATGCACGCTCATTGCATGCAAATATTTCGATGACTTAACCTGCGCTGTTCCTTACAGAATGAGCGCCGAATATTGTCCGACGCTGTCGCCGAGATCGATTTTTACATTTCGTCATCCTCCGGCGACTTCGCCAGCGATGTGGTCGATCTCCGAGAATCCGTATCAACTCTCCTGGACAGATCTGAGCAGGCTAGGTGGCGCCGAGCTCGCCTGGCAGCGGCTTTTGCTGAATACGCGGATATTTGCGACTGCCTCCAACATCTAGTCGACGCCGCTGAGACAGTGGTGGCCGCGCCGATCGCCTCTCCCCAAGTGGCGGCCGCTACGTTGGCCGAGATCAAAGCGGCCCAGCCGATGACAGAAAGAGCCGCTGTGTGTTTGGAGAAGGCGTTTCAGGTAAATATCCAAGTAGTCCATCTCAGTGGTAGTCGCAGGAGATGCATAATATGCACATGATACAGCTACCTTGGTGCTATTAACTCATGCTGATTTTGCTCAGACCATGACCGTCTCAGACGAGGACACTCAGAGGAGAGTGTGGAACGCCTTCGAACAGCGGCTGACGTCTACAATGAGAGCTCTGGAGGAGAAGTCACGCTTAGGCGATCCTTCGACTCGGGTGCCTACGGACGTAAAAATGACTCTGGAGGAGTGTGAGTCAAAGTTGGCGGCGATCTCGACTTCTGCAGAAAGTGAGAAGAGAATTGCCTCAGAAGAAAACATCCTGGAAGAAATCCAGAAGCATTCGGCGATGAAGAAGGAACTAGAAAAAATCGAAATCATATTGAACTCTGATTTTGGCGGTGCAAAAGTCGTCCCGGAACAGTGCGAGAGAATCGGCGACATCTTGAGCAGGGTGGAGGATTGCAGGTAGTTTTTCGTTAATCTTTTTTAGGGCGAGTTGTGCAAACTAATACGTTGCGTATCTGCTCGTGATGCTTTCTGCAGGATCACTGCGAAGATCAATCGAGAGGACTTAAGGAGAGCTTTGGAAGCTTTCAGGACGATGAGAATTGCAGACAAAGAAATCGCCAAGAATCTGGATGAAATTGCACAGGAGGTTGAAACAATGGAAAGGCCAATCAGAGGTGTGACGCCCCTGAGGATCCAAGTCTCAGCATTACCGGTACGTGAAAAAATTAACATCTAATTTGAATTGACTCAGACTAAGTTTTCCTTCAGGCCTTGAAAGAAGCGTTCATGAGAAGTGAAGGCAACATCTCTGCTGCGGAGAGCTTTCTAAACAATCTGCAAGCAGGAGGCCAAGTACAACTAGACGTATCAAAGCTTCAGAAGGCCATTGAAGAATCGAGGGAGGCTGGGAGTGCTTTACGCGAGCGATTTGAGGTCTTATCTGATCGAGTGACCAATGCTTTGGCCTTGTACGAAGAATTTGATGCTTTGACGAAAAACGTTCGAGAGCACGTGGTCAAGGTCAACTTTAGATTGGAGGCTATTCAGTCGATGTTCGCGAGAGACCGTGTTGTGACTAAGGAACGGCTGGACGATGCCATTGACAAACTGCAGGTATGGAATAATGACGATGTCCTGTAATAATGTGTTCACCGTACGTGTGTCTATCCTGGTCCTATTCCTGGATCTCAGCTAATCAAATTGCGTAATTTTTTTCAAACTTGTGCACGCAGAGCGCAAGAGATGAAACTCTATTCGTGGATCCCCATGTCGTCCGACTCCGCCAGCTCTCGGCCGAAATCGTCAACTTTGGCAGGATCCATCAGATCGAAGCCGTCGACCTGGAGGCCAGAGCGGAGTCCATCGCGGACCTTACGACCGCGTCCTCCGCGTCTGTCGACGCCAAACTTGAATCGTTCCTCTCAGCTCTCACACTTTGGAAGACGAGCGAAGAAGGACTGACCCCGGAGAAGTGGACGTGGTTGCAGGATGCGCTGGACGAGACTTGGACGCTCGAAGTCCGAGAAGCACTGATCAAGGAAGACGAGAATGAGGAGGAAAGGATCCTAGAGAGAATTAAGGTTAGTTCTGTAAATATCGTACAGAACATGTCTACCAGCGCAGCATCCCCAAGGCCCCTCCTTGCGTCACTACCAATCTTATATAATAGTTACTGCACTGACTTTCGCAGGACTCATCCTGACACTAGAGGCGTGATCTTATCTCGTGAAACTGTTAAAGTTTGATCTGAACTTTGTCAACAAGGAGACGTCAACATTGTGGTATGCGATAGACGAGGGCGCATACGCAAAGTCATGTTTAAAAACGTGTCATATAGTTGAAGACATGTTCAAAAGTATGGCACATGTTGATGAGAACGTTTAACAACATAGCATATGTTGAAGAGAACGTTTTAGAAACACGGCTTATGTTTAGAGGAACGTTGGTAACTGAGACCTTGATGCGAGTCCCTTCAGCCTCGATGACGGCCTCTAAAAGTATTTACACACACTGGGTGTGTTCCACTAGATAAGACCACCCCTGCATTGTTAAAGCAAGGTTGCATGATCTCATGACTGTTCTATCCGCACACCCTCGCTGTTAAGAGTCAAAGTGTTCCAGCGGCAGAGCTGATGTCCTACGCCGATCGATCGCAAAATCTTTCAAACATCGTCTTACATAATATACTAACTATGTCTGGACGCCTTCCGCCGCCGTCCTATGCGACACTTCGTGTCTATTATATCTCTTAACATGTGGACGGTAAAGACAAACGCGCGCCCACGCAATCTCCGAAAGTCGGAGTCTCTAATCACAAAACAAGCAGGGAGCAATACCAACAGATGGGGGGTCAGAAAGAGCCCCCAGATGATAAATAACGTGCGGTGTGATCTTCCCAAAGAGGTTTGATGATCCCACGTTGTACTTTTCGGCTTTGTCACTGCATTAACAGCAAAGTTGAGGGATGATGTGGTGGCATGATCGATAGGCACACAGCTGTATTTACCTATATGCCCGCAGTAAAACCTTAAGTTTTCTGTTTGACATGTGTTGTGCGTACTTGGGCATACAAAAACACAAACATGTCCATTTTAACCGCGTCTCAAATTGAGATGAGACAGCAAAAAATCAATGTTTGAACTACACTGGAAGGGACAGTAGAAGCCCTTAGTCTGGCGTGAGATTTGGAGAGGCCGACAGCATACTGTGAATAAGGGAGGAGATACCACATCTGCTTCTATGGTATGAGTACGTATGTAACTGTGGTGCTTTGTTATTCACCTGGTTGTTTATTTCGCGACTGGAAGTCACGACACCTAGAGTGTTGAAGCAATAGCATAAAAGAGAACAATTGTATTATCGATTCGGACTGCTCGTGCAAAGCTTTCGGCCTTTAGGTGTCAGAACTGTTGGGCTTTTCCTCAGTGTTCTGCCCTGATTTGAGCTTCTTTGTCAGTAAGTTGTAACTCCACTTCACGTCAGCTTCACTTATGCAAATCAGTCATCTTCCATGGCAAAATCAAACCGATCACGCTGGCGACATCTTTCAGCCAGCCGACATCAGAGACAAGCCGAAGCAGCGCACAAATTGACACCTTCAGGGTCAACTTGGGCACACCCGATGGTTTGCACGCAGCAAATCTTGTTTCTTCTTATTCTTGGGCGCAATCCTTGGCCAGAAGCGCCAAAATTTGCGCTCTTCTTACACCATCTCCTCGCACTCCTCCAGATACGTTCCAGATTGGTCCTCGCTGCCACGTCCACTTTGAGTCGCGCCCGTGCCGGCTCCCAGCTCCGCCAGCGACACTTGTTCCGTCACGGGAGCCGCTCTCCTCGCGTCCATGTATCGCCCACGCGCCCCCTTGTTGTCTATGGTTCTGAAGCGGTCGCGCTTGACGAACTCCTCGTAAAGGTTCTCGTTCCTCTTGCTCTCGTGGGAGCGCCAGAAGTACTTGACCATCAAGGCCAGGAAGCTGACGGAGTAGATGACCAGTACGAACACGATGTACTGTGAAGGGGAAGGCAAATAGCGATTCAGGAGAGGGGCTTACAGCGTACTGGATGGTTTTCTGTACCTGATAGGAGTTGCGGGAGTCGTCGTAGTACTCCTTCGAGCTGTTGTGCCTTAACTGTCTCAATATCTTCTCCACTTGCTCAGTGAGGTTGGTGCACGGGAGCTGGGGCGCAGCCTGACGGCCAGCGATCAATTCTTTGTCCATTTTACTCTCCTGCTCAAGTAATAGCGCTTCGTTGCTCAGTCGGTGGAGGACTAAATATTTACTCGGAGTAGAGGGCAGATTATTATTACGCTTGAGTGGGCCAGCCTTTATTGAGAAGGCCCCGCATACTGTTTAACTTAATATGCTTGGAAAGATACACAAACACGGCTTCTACTGTGCTCGTCTACTTCCCCTGGGCCAGAGAAATGCCATAATTCGAAGTATTGGACTTTAGGTCGTGGTCACCCTGCTGCACTTGGACCAGATGAAGCTGGACTCGCCACTGCTGAGGGAAGAACTGGCGTTCACGCTGTGCTCTGGACGTCCGGCAATCGCTTTTGCTAGTGCAAACACAGCTTTACCAAGTTCATAGGCGAAAAATGACAAAGTGTCTCTGCCCCCATGGAAAACCTTTCGCAAACGAAAGCGCCATTGAACCCATCTGTTAAGCCCGTCAATATCTACTGTACACTCGTGCCGTATGCACTAAGAATTATGTTGGAGTTCGCGTAGGCCATATTGTTAGCTCACCTGTAGAAGTGTAAAAATAGTATGACTAACAACTCCCTGCTGTACGTAAGTACAAACTATACGTATGCACTACGTACAGGACATACACAAGTAGAGGTGCGTATGTGTGGACGGTCTGTCTCATGACTCTTGTCAGTTGCCAAGATTTAGCTGAGAAGTAAACCTTTGTTTGGCCGCTCTTTGTACCCTTCGCTTGCTGCTTATTCCGTGGACATTTGATTCCTTTACACTTACTTAAGGTTAGCTTTCTGCTGTATTCAAAATAGGTCAGTGCACGCGGAGCAAAGAAAGTTATTTGTGAAAACATTCCAGTTGTTTTTTAGCTTTTGAAAGCATCGTTCCTCCCCTCTGCCTTCTAACCTTTCGTCTGATATTGCATGCTTTTCCTAGTATCTGGAAGGAAGATTGAGCTGGCAAATGACGGAGGGTGTATGAAAATTCTCTACAGCTACACATGAGGAGCAGAGGCAAAGAACTATCTTTTTCGCCTAGACTTATTTCTGCTTGCAAAAGTGCTTAGCGCAAACTAGAGCGTAGTCAGCATTTTTGCAGTACCTCCGGGCAAAGATGATTTGGCACGGGTAATAACTATTGCTTTCCTCGCATATTTTTGCAGCTCCCCCCTCCATAAAGCGCGCTTGGCCGACTAATTCTTCAACTTCTTCTCCCCCGGGGGAAACATTTCTCCTCGCATGCTTATGTCAGTGTTTTGACAAGCCTTAGGGGGAGGAGAGGGAGGCATAACTTTCTACTGTAGGTTATTTGCAAGCCGCCAATGGGGTGGTCACTGTCTGCGCTTTTGTTGTCGATTACGCGTATGCAGTGCGGTGGGCTGGCATTTCCAAGCACCTCATGTCATTGGTAGGCACAGGAGTAGGCATGCTGATGCCTCGGTGGGACCACCACGTGCATGCAGTGGGCTGAACAGCCTGGGCTGAACAGAGGGAGACACTATTCTATGGCGGTTGACACTGCTCTACAGAAGTGTTGCCACTGATTGTCACTTGACGGCCTGAGTGTACAGTCTGATGTGGACAATGCTGACAAGGGTGAATATAGATGGGAGACATCGAGGCTCCACCATGCCTCTGACTGCTCTCCCAAGAAGGTGAGTTTGCGGCCTCGAATGAAGCTGGTGGAATGTAAGGTCGGCCGACGGATTTTATACTTGCGTAGATTCCATCAGGTCAATATAGAATGACAATTGCTAGAGGCCGACGTCACTGGGGAGCGATTGCCATGGAAGAAGTCATTCTTTGCAGTGCTTTGTTTGTCCTTGTCTGGCCACTTTTCTGTCTCCCTCGGCTGATTTAATGGACTGAATGGGCACGTGCGACCTTCATGTCACTGAGAGTGAAGGAAAAAGAGCTGCCTGGCAAGCACTTGGGGAAAGTAATGGAAAGTTCTGTTCTCCCGCAGCCAGAGGGAACGCTAGATTAGGGACGAAATCGCTCGGAAAGAAGAAGTCGTCAGAGACTCACTTTGTCAGGCGTTCATATCTGAGTTGCTCTGGCAGCTCTGGGCTTGACTCCATGCATTACATGTAGTAGGTCATTTAAAATCGATGCCTCGCCCCGGCAGCAGTCACATAAACACACAGCTAACTGCCTTGGAGAAAAACTTGATCTTTTAACTACTTTCTCCTCCATCTTTGTTTGGGCGACATTTTCCTCGCCTCCGTTGCTGCACACAACACTTTTTTTCTCTCTGAGCAGTGACAAAAGCCAATGCTTTTGTAGGCGTGAGTGACTGAACAGAAGTGGATTCGCCAACTTCCTACCTGAGGTAAAACATCATTCCACTAAAGGGTGTGCGTGAGTAGGGCTGGAAAACGTAAACTAGCAGCTCAAGCGCGCTGTCTCGATGTTTCTCTGTTCGTCATTCATGAAATGTGTATGCAAAATACTTCATTCTTGCCCAGATGTTTGTTGACATTTAAGTAGTGTCTTAGGACAATTTTCCCCGCTCAGTTTGTTTTCTTCTTGGTGCAGAGCAACTCACCCTCGACCCTTTTTCTAACTGAAATTGTGCCGGAGAGATGAAATGATGGAGTTCAGGCAGTGCAAGATTTTCTTCATGTAGTTACTTGTGCCTTGGACTTCTTTTCTACTAATCAGCTGTCTGGATCAAACCTTTTCCTCTCTTGGGCAAAATGCGTAGCATTGAGACAAAGAAACGTCCGTCTGATGCCAAAGAAAACACCGCCTGACGCCCCGACAATCCGGAGAAAGCCGGGAGGAGACATTTCAAGTGCTGAGCGTACGTACAGTAAAAGTCCTTGGCACTTTTCGTCTCGACCCAGTTACACTGACACAGAATGTACTCAAGGTCAGTCTGTCGAGGTCGGTGCATGTCATACGTATGCACGCCGGAGCCACCACCAAGTGCGAGAGCAACGGTGCAGTCGAGGAGATCTTGCTCCACTTTCTCTTCTGGCCATTGGTTGCACCTTTCCCCTCCTCTCCGGTACGTACGTGTATGGGTCGGGCTCAGGTATGCTGCACGTTTCGAACTTTCTAGGAAGCCAGATGTAGTAGAGAAGGAGGAAGCAACAGTGTTGTCGAAGGTCACGCCTGCATTGCGGACGTGCGTGCAGTTCTCAGTCCACCGGACACGTCCAAGGCAGGCCTGCAAAATAAGGTGTAGGGTTTTTTTTTCCTCCCTGGTAAAATGTGACAGCAACGCTACTTTAGCGAGGGGAAATTGCAGCTCTTGCATAGTTAAGCGTCATTTCCGGAAAGTGTGAGAACTTTCCCAAATCTTACTTTCAAGAGCAACCTTTCCGGGATCCTTTCTGGCGTCCCGGCACGGTTGGGTCTTGTCCGGTGGAGCGGTGTTGCTGCTATCTCGACGCTGTCGGTGCCAGAGAACGTCTTTCTGTTGTGCTGCAGTCAATGAATGTTGATGTTGTTCTTACTGCGTGTGCGCTTGAGTAAAAGAGAGAGAATGCGTGGCACGCAGTTTTGAGGAAGAGGGAGGAAAGGTTGCCCAGAAATCAGCTGAAACGATCCCAAGCTGTCTTTGCGACTAAACTGAAAATTTACTGCTTTCCAAGTGTTAAAGATCAAGCTCACCTGATCTTATCAGTGTATAGTCGATTGATGCATCAAGATGATGCAAGCTCTGCAGACTCTGCATGGACGAGAGCCGAGCAGCTGTTCGAGAGACACAAGCACACAGCTGCTCTCTCGGTTGGTGCGGAAAACTCTGCTAGTCCCAGCTCTCAACTGATCGCTTCATCGCTCGGGCGAAGACGTGAGTTTACCGACTTAATGACATAATTATCATTAGCCGGCGCTGATTAACCCATTCGACCCATTCGCACCGTCCCAATCGCAACGGTCTGATCGTGAGTGGAACGTTCGTTCCGTACTGCGGTTAACGGTCAAAGCATTAAATTAGTCAGGGGCCATTCCTATGATATTTTTGGGCATGCAAGCGCAGGCAGTGGCCCAAAATGATTTTTGCGTGACCGTGAGGTGAGTGAGCGCTCGGGAATGCATGAGAGAGATTAACACCCCGAGGAAAGCGATGCAACTGCGCTTGCCGGCTCAGTCGAATCCGGTTGCTCATGTAGGAAAAGTTTAATCTCTCTTAAGCTCCCCTTGTATATTTGCACAAGGTAAGAGGACCCAGACTTATGTAGCAGCCCTTGACAGTGCGAATCTCGCGCGGAGCCTCTGCCTTGTTTCCTGTGTCAAATCTGAGACACCGACCTTTGATTTACGTCATCTGAGAAATCGCACTCAAGCCATAAGGAAGGAAGTCACAGTTCTTACTGCTTCAGTCCCTCGAGATCATTTGACAAGTTGTCTTCTTTCTCTAGGTGCTCAAAGGCCAGGCTGCGGACGCCGAAGGTCAGCTCAAGCAGCTGAGGGAAATCATTGCCAGCATCTCCAGCGAGGTGAATCCCGTACAAGTGATTACTTTTTTCTTCTTCTTGGACGTGCGTCACGCTCTGTAGCTGTCGGCTTACGTAGGCTGGCAGACTTGAGGGTGAGAGGACAAATTTCTCTCGGTAGTGGATCGGCCCTGATTTCTTATTTACTGTACACACTGTAAATCCCCCGCATTCATCATCTACCGCCAGTTCTTCACTGCTCATACGTCTCTTTTAATTATGGGCAGACGTTGACCCAGATGCATGCGAGCTACGCATACATCTGTGACCGAGACGAGGGAGGAGAGAGACACTGTAATAATGTAGCCCCAAGAATCTTTTCTTCCACGACTTCTGAGACATGAAAGCGGTAGTTTCAACATTCCGAACGATGTTGACAAATGTCGGTCTATAACAGTTAGGGGAGAGAGACAAATATCAAAGGACACCGACGGTTTAGGCATGCGTATGCACTGTAGACGACGAAGACATCTTGCGGGTGAAGCGCACGAACCAACTTTGTAGACTGCAGGACAAACTTGCGAAAATTGCTTTATTCCTACTAGCGAATCTTGAGCAATCGTGGAGTGTTTTTTTGTGTGCGTAGATCTTCATGGATGGCACAGAGGCCGTTAACGTGGTCTCCATGCCTCTGACGAGGGAGTTCTCCTGCCTGTCCACCAAGTTGACCGCACTCCAGAAGTCACTCGACCGGTTGGCCAACAACGCCCACAACAGGCAAGAGGAAAGATGGCGCTGTATACGAGAATTGTCCGACGCAGAGAAGTGCCTGGCAAACGTCAGAGAAGTGAGTGTGACCCAAGCTGTTGTTTTTGTGAATAAGTCAGCATTTTACACGCATGTTGATAACATGTAACGCATTCAAACGTGCTTCTTCCTAACCACACGCACAATGCCTTGTTATCGTAGATAAAAACCGTTAGTAACTGATTCAGTTATCCGATGGATATCAAATAGATAGTTACTTCAGACAGCTCCAGTGAGATATTCATCAACATGTTACACGCTTATGTCAAGCGACCTTATCCTTTACAGGCTCTAAGGTCCATCAAGGACAAAGAAGACTACGAGGAAGAGCTCAATGAAAGCGTCCTCAAGCTGCGGGAACATGTGGTGGGCCTCAGCAAGCTCAGAGGCAGGGTGGAGACTTTGGCCGTCAAGGATCTTGGGATTGCCGACAACTCCAGAGACGAACTGACGTTGGTGCCGGAGAAGATAAACTCCGGGTTGCCCAAGAGACAGAGGATGGCCGCGGCCGACGTGATGCAGGTGAGAAGTGAAGGGAAATATCCAACTGCCCCACGAGGTCGGCAACCCTTACCGTTCCCTCCAAGGTCACTTGGGTTAAGACCAACCTTTTTTTTTTCTTTTCTTTTCTTTATGGTGGCGTAGATTTTCGTGCTGACTTTCATAACCCTCCAGCAGGGGGATATTTAAGTACTGACGGTTCTCTAGTCACGCAACATAGTTATCAGGTGTAAACGACATTCACATGGCCGTTGAACGTACATCTGCACTGTAACCGTACGCACGTCCTCAACGCATTGCACTGCACAGGCTGCTGGAAAGGTATGGTAATGGTGTCGTTCTGGTATGTGCCCGGTGACTGAATGAGTGCTTTTTCTTCTCACTGGCTTCTCTTTTCTTTCTTCTTTACTGGGCACACCCATGCACACGCGCGCACTTACACGCAGAGAGAGAGAGAGCGAGCAACATTTATCCTCAGTCATAGCGGAAGCGATTAACGAGCAGTTTCTTAGCCTAACTTTTTCCTCCTTTATAAGATATATTTCCTGCCCTGCCCAAAAAGGAAAGATGAATCTTTGGAACTACACGAGATGTGTGTGTGCGTACATGTAAGTGTGCGCATGTGTGTATTCCGATGACTTGGAGAAGATAATGAAAGAGTTGAAACGTGTGTGTTTTCACTGACTTTTAAATCCTGATCCGTCGTCGTTCTTTCATGAGCACAGCTGTTCCAGACATGTTAACACTGCTCGTGTCTACACGTACTGAGGTAAAAAAAAAGAGAAGAAAATAACGAGGCTTGACAGATGGAACGACGATCCATCCTCTCACATCAGACTAAGTGCCAAGACATTCATACGTGCTCAAGCAATGCTCAAGACTTCTGTGACATATAACTTCCTTCCCTGACGCATTCTTGGTCTTGCATCCACACTGAGTTCTGACGCTCACGGATTTTAGGAATACATGCTAAACAGCTCAGTGGAGATTCCGGACATCCCTCTTTGTGCCCTTAGCCTCTGTCGTGTCAATGATTTCTCCGGCGCCCCTGAATTATGTGACGTTCCAGACCTTGTCGGGCGCAGCTGCACACTTGGGGAATATCCGCAGCCTTCATGAGATGCTGTCATTGAGGTGGTCAGTCCAGCTCAATTTCTTTGACGTGATTTTTGTTCCCGTTCCAGCAATGTCAGAACACGTTCGAAACAGCCCTCAACGAGTACCAAGAAGCTTCCTCCATCTCCAACGCGCCTACCTCGATCTGGTGGTCCTACGTGGACCACGTGAAGGAATCATTCCTCGAAACGCCCATCCCATTCGATCGCAGGCGGCTGACTGAGCAGCGCCAGGCGGCCAACGTGCATGCCAAAGTCCTCAATGCTCACCAGAACCTTCTCCAGACCCGATTTTGGAACCAGAGTGCGGAAATGGACAAAGACGAGTTGGTGGAGCTGGCCAAGATGCAGAATGACGTCTTGAGGCAAGTCACACTGAAGAGCGAAGCAATCGAGAAGAGACTCGTTGCCTGGGAAGATTATGGAAGATCCCAGGATGATCTCTTCACATGGCTCAGATCGGTGGAGAGGAAGAGGACTGCGCTCGATCTCAGACACATCAACTCCAGAATACCAGCTAACATTCCCAGACTGCTGGTGGAGATCAAGGTGAGGAGATTTTACCTCTCTTTTCTTTCTCATAACTCCAAAGATTAGATATATGCAGAAATAATCTTGGCGCAGAAAAGAAGCTTCCTCGGATGTAGCCAAGGCCAGAATGGGTGGCGCTCTTCTAGGATTTTTACTATAATGAAGATGTCACGACCAAAATCGAATTGCGATACTCCAAGTAAAGTCGTGATTCTTTCGTCCAGATGTGATTTTTTTTTCCTGTACGTAAACGTCCCAAGCTCCACTGGGTTTCTTTCCAGTAACCAGGCAAAGGTTGGTTGCTTCATCGTCAACTCAACCATTGTTACCCAGTTTGTTTATGGCGCTCTTGAAGGCGTTGCCGCTCACTCCTCCCTCGCTGCCCGGGTCGTTTCGGCATCTATTCACGTCGCACGCATGCCTCAGATGCTTAAGCTCTCTTTCCTCATATTTTTTTACAGGCTTTGCTCGATCGCGTTCCAGAAGGTGAGGCTCTCGTCAAGAAGTTGAGTCAGATTCTGGCCAAGAACGCTCAGGAGTTCCAGTGCGAGGACGCCGTGGTCAAGAACCTCAAGATGGAGGTGCACGCAGTTCAGGTACATCCATGAGCAAGCCGAACTTCTTTCCAGCGGCAGAAAAAGTCAGAGCCATGAGCATTCGTCTCCACCCTTCACTCCAATCCCCAGGAATTTTTCTGCTTGATATCCTGCACTAAGTCTCTGGACAGAGGTGGTCTCTTTTTCCGTTGACGTTTATTGCTGGCTGAGCGATGAGACACGCATAATTTTTCATAGGTATCGTGCAACACAAGATCACAGCCGCGCACTGCACAAGATGTGTGCACTGCTCTCCACTGTAATCTCGCTATACACATTGCTGGTATTAACACCTCGCCAGATATTTCTCTCCTTTATGGGTCAGGCAGACAAGATATGAAGGGGGGGGGGGGTGGGTGAGTGGGGGGTAAGGCAAAGAGAGAGATAACAGCCGCCCCCCTACCCCAAATGCAAATTTTTACGGCGTCGTTATTGCCTTGACAAACGACCGACCCCAATCATAGATTGCCAACAAAATACACTCCTATTCGGTTTCTCAAGCCACTGAGTGAGAAACATCTTGATATACACGCATGAAAACTTCCTCGTTTGTGCAGGAGCGAATTTCGAGCCTTAAAGCTGGGCTGAGGACCTGGCAGGACCACCTGGAGCGCATCCAGGGTCTCCACGATCGATTCCAGACCGATTTGAGAGAGGCCATGACTGAGCTTGATTCCATTCAAGAAGTCATCGACAGGGAAGATCAAGAGACAGAAGAGGACCGGGGATCTCCGCAAGAGAGACTACAGAAGTGCCAGGTAGGCCCTGTATTATCAGACAAGTCTCTCATTTCATCTGTGGCTGAGAGGGGGTTAGCCCATCCTTGGCTCGGCTGGGGGCCAGAGCTACTCAAAAATCTGGAGCAGAAATGGGGAGGTGTGTACGTACATGTGGAGAATGGGGAGTGACGAAAAAAATAAAGAGGGGGAGCGAATTCCGCTCTCACACTCCGTCATCCCTTCGGGTTTCTTTTGCTGCTTTCTTTCTGACGTATCATTTCTTCCCCCTTGCCAGGGCAAAAAAAAGCGTGAATCATCCTTCGTGTATGGCTTTAACAGGCCTCCATCCACTGCTACCCTCGAGTGGAATTACATTGTTGAACAACAGAATCTCCGCTCAGATCTGGACAGGCAAATTGCGCCATTTGTCCCCCCCCCCCTTCCTTGCCCAAAGTTTTCTTTGGGTTTGGGGGGGATGAGAATTTAAGTAAAGGAGGCTTCTGCGTTCTCAGCGGCTGCTGCACTTGTTTGTGCTCTTTGAGTCCTTGGATAAATAGGATCTGGTCTTCTTCATTTGAGTGGAGGAGAGTGAGTGATGACAGCGTTTATCTGATAGCAGCGCCGCAGTCTTTTCTCCATTGCTGAATAGGCTTTTTGTGCGGTTCACACGTGCACGAACGCAAAGTTCGTCCCCGTGAAGAAGAAGAGCTCTTCACGACTCCCTTTTTTTTTACGTCTTTTCTTCACCTCTTGCTGAGATGAAAAACGAGTGGGAAAAGTCGAACGAATCTGCTATTCTTACACTGTGCTGGGCACAACAATGCAATAGGCCTGGTGCAGGCCCCAGGGTGGATGTAAAAAGCTGCAATTTAAAATTGGCCACGAGCGCAGCAAACATCCAGTCATGATGATGGAGGAGGAGGGGTCAATGCGACTTGGGCTAGGCCTTTTCTGCCACTGAGGCGAACAAGCAGCAGTCGTCAGTCGGTGAAAGTGACTGTACTGCTGATCTACATTTTCCGAGGAAGTGGGTCTGGATCGTCGATATGGGGGAGGAAGGCTTGTCTGCTGGTGCAGATATCGTCTTCATCTCTCCCAAATTCGATGGCTGAAAGAAAGATTTTTCCACAGGATGTTGAGTCGACGACTCGGAAAAAAAACCGTGGGATTTTACCCTGGAAAACGAAGCCCCCTCTTTATTTTGCCAGCTGCGGGGGAGTTGCGTTATATAAGCTCGACTTGGTCTGGCTCCTGTGGTTCATCAGGGGGAAGTGGCGCAAGTTCATTGCCAAAAGGTTGATTCTGGATCCCCGCAGTGAGTTCTTGGAGGTACAATGAGTCCTCCCTGAAATGGCATTGTCACGTGCGCCATCTGATTTAAAGAGCTAACGAGATAAGTGATTCGTGTGGATATTAGAGAGCTCGTTTGTTCCGCACATCCAGTCCTTAAATTCATTTTCCCCGCTACAGTTTCTGTCACACACGCGCGCGCGCACTCACACACACACACAGATGTGCACGCAGGATCTATGCTCAATGGAGTCACGTTTTTATCTGCGAGACATCTGCGCTTAAGCAGAGGTTTCCCGCTCCACAATGGGACAATCTAGCATGTTCAGCGTATGCATAGAGTTACACATGCCCAACTCCTCGGGGCAAGGTTGAGTAACCTGGGCAATTCATGTTACATGCAGTAATAAAAAGAGCGAATCTCTCTCTCATTCTTGCGCCATTACAGTGGGAGGCAAACGTTATCAAGTTGACGAGGATGCTGCTGCAGTCCTACGAGGCCTGTAGATGGAAGTCTCACTGCCTTCGTCTCGGTCTCGTTAGCATTCGGGGAACATCTCGATTATTCTGTTCTCTTTAGTCCCATTCTTCGATCTTGGGCGGTGACATCGTGTGATGGGTACGAAACTCATCCGGTTTTCTGTGGCCCAAGACGGTGGCGTCGTTCATGTATGGGTGGTGCACATATGGTCGGTGCAACACATGACCCAGGGGATGCATAACGTCTCATACTTGTGCCACGAAGCAGCGGAGTGAGTAAAAAGCAACTTTTGCCTCTCGGTGTGTGCAACTGGCCCGATCGTTGCTCCAGCCACTCCTACGCACTTGCGCGGGGCGGGCGCGCTCCCGAAGTAGAGAAAGAGGGAAGACGCGTTCGTTGCCTGCTTCGTTCTGATGAATCGAGGAGGAAAAAACACACGGAGATCTCTGAGTTCAGTTTCCAGTGGGTCTCCGGACGGTGCGCGTGTCCGACTTCTTCGGCGCCGTGAACACTTAGCAGACGTCGGTGGCGCAGGTGACGTCTGCTGTTGCTGCATGTCACGTGGGGGGGAGGAGGAGGCAGAAGGTGTTGGCTGTTTGGACAGAGGAATGTCTGCCATCGACCTCCGTCATCTCTCTCTCTCTTTGGCTCTGTCCATTTTTAGCTCTCACTCTCCGTCTGCATCTGTAGTGAGTCATCGAGCGCGCGCCCGCGGTCAAGTCAGTCGCCGTCCGGTGCTCGCCGAGATCAGTCAAGACTCGGACGTTTTTCCGGCCAGAAGAAGGGTGCAAAAAAAAAGTGCTGTGGTTTCATCATCCCCTACACGTGCGTGCCAATCTTCCTTGGTGCACTGAGAAAGAAACCGCTCAAAAAGCGAGCGCCGTTATTATCATTCGCTAATGCGAGAGGTTTCGGTGGAGTCAAAACGAGTCTGCGGCCGACCAATTGTGAAAAATGAGCGTCTTGTGTGTGTGTGTCCATTTTTGCTTGACCTTTCTGCAACCCTTGCAAAGGAGAAAGAAGAGCATGTGAGCAGTTCTTTATACTGGCAATCGTGTCTGGTCGAGGCTGTGCGTTATAAGTGAGTTATGCTCCGAGCCAAGTGGAGGAGGGGGAAAAAAACCAAATTGAGTCTTTTTCCCGGGGAAAAAAGCGCCAAATCAGCAGGATAATATTCTGCTGGCCACAGGAAGGCTTTAGTGTTGCATTAACCCAGTGCTCTGTGATTTCACGCCGTCCCCTTGTCTGCTTAAAGGAAGAAAGAAAAAGTGTCCTATTACCATAGAGAGCGAATCCCCTCGCTCTTGTTTGTGCGGCGACTGAATTTGAATGAGTGTAGGATTTCGCGGAAACTTCCTGCTTGGTTCTGGTGCCAAATTCGCGCTGTGAAATTCGGGTCTCACTGTACAAAAAAAAAAAAATCAGTCATGAGCTTATCTGGACGCTGCTGGCGCCCCAGGAAAAGTTATTTACTACGATTGTGGAATTCGGCGAGCAACAGATAACACTGCGAGCAAGGAGAGTCAAGGTGCAGGAGCCGCAGAAGCCATGAACGCTGTAAGTAAACAGTGAGAGCCACAAATTCTGGTGCTGTGTGGACGTGGAGAGCTGGTCTGATCAGTGCAAAAACGCTTCCTCCCTCTTTCCTACCCTGAAATTTGCCACGGAGACCAGCTCGAAGCGAAAAAATTGCACCAAATATCGGTGTGTGCGCATGTATGTAAATGCAGAGTGGGACACTTTGCTGACTGCGCAGGCATTTTTGAGGGCTCAGCATCGATGTCACTGTTTGCACGAGGTTTTCCTGGCCTTGGCCAGCCTTGTACACGCTTGCTTCATCCCGGCTGCACTTCGCATATGTGGAGACCGTTAAGAAATAAATGTTTACGCCTATTATCAACGGAAACTCTATGTACACACTGAGGGAGGAGGATGCGAATCCGTTGCAACCGCACTTCTACCGACAGCTGATGCAATCAATCATCGCGCGCGCGCGTGAGAGGCACTTTTTCAGGGAAAAAAGAGTCACTCTGTGTCTGGCCCACAACTGTTGTAGGCCTCATTGTAATCCTGGACCACATTACTTTTTTCTTCCTGCCTGGAAGTTTTTTCCAGCAGTTTTGTTTGTGTGAGAGATAAAACCTGTTGCTGGCGCTTTCAGAGGCAAAAACCGTTCCGCACATTCCTTGACAAAGAAAAAGTAAGAGCCAACGACCCCATTTAGTAGCTGCTACCTCAAGAAGGCCCTCCTGGTTACCCCTGGGCCATGTGTGACGGGATCAATTATAGTTCTGCCTTTTGTTATCCGCGCAACTCACAGTAGTTGTTCTGGGCCGCAAAAAGTGCGATTCGCCAACAAGTTCCATTATCTATCAAGGACCTCGCAAAAACCGGCTCTCTGGGGGTTGCACTTTCTGATTGGGGGGTTTTTTTTGGGGGGGGGGGCTAAAACACTTGGAGATCGCACAATAAATAGGACCGACTTTGTCTGGGGAGCAGCGATTGCTCCTCCGCCCCTCATCGATCTCTCTGCTCCATCATTGCTTCCTCATCAGACGATGTCTTATCTCTATGAGCTTGCTGCTCAAGGGGTTTATTTCTGACTAAGATGACACACCAGAAGTCCGAGAAAAGTCTTTTTTTTAATTCAAAGACTTTTTTTTTAATTATTAAATGCAACATTCATGCATCCTGGCATGTCCGGACCAATTGGTTGAAATTTTTTTCTATGGAGCTGCCTCCTCACTATGTGGTGAAGTCATGCAGGCAGGCAGCAGCAAGAAGTTTATCAAAAGCTCATGATTGTTGTTGGCAAAAAATACAGCAGCTCCGATTTCAAGGTGAGCAAGTGAAGCAGACGTTTTTTATGTCCATGAAGAAGTCACGTTAGAAAAGCAGCACGTCAAAAGTCTTCCAAGTTATGTGTTACCGGCCACATCAGATATCACTGATGGCGCTCAGGAGAACTTCCTCCGTCACAACAACCAATAACGAGATCTGACACTAAGTGCACCGTACGTCACGTACTTAGCAGATCTAGACGGGTGTGTACTCGTACGTGACGCTGCAGGGGGGGCACAGTACTGCGGTGGAGCGTAAGGTGGTCATTATGCCATCATTACATGTCATTATACTGGGTTCAACTGATCCTCATGCGGTTCATTTGTCTCTATTTTTCTAGACTGCCCGTCAGCAGCTGGACTCGGTTCTCCCCCGCCTCCACCGTCTGGCCGCCCTGCAGGCCGAACTGCGGGAGTGCAGCTCCTCCTCCGGCGGAGATCTGATGGCCATTCACGGCTCGACCAGCTCGTCCGACAGCAACGGCGCCATGTTGGGCGTGCGCCAGCGCCACTGCGATCTTGGTCGGCGCCTGGCGCAAAAGTGCCACGAGATCGAGGCCGAGATCCAGATGCTGCCCACCTTCGAGGAGAGGTACGAGCGCTTCATGGGCTGGGCCGACGACCTCGAGCGGAGGCTCGACCAGCTGCAAGAGTCTTCACAGGTAAGACTTCACGACTTATCAACTCATGCGCAGCACACGAAATCTGATCTCTATGGAAGCCTCCTTGAAATGTGTCATATGTCAGGCTTCATCCTCAAAACTCCACCCTTGCTGTGAGACTTCAAAAAACATTACAGGTCTTAAAAAAAAAACAATCTCATTTTTTTCATCTCTTCTTGGGAGGAGTCTTGACTGTCGACGAGATTTTTGCTCCTCAAGCTGGCGTGAATGTTCGTCCTTGTACGTACCAGATCTGTACACTGCTTTATAATGTTTTGACACAACTTATTCACGCATGATAAGAGTCTTTTAAACAGCGGCGCTATTTCTTCTCCATGTTTGGAACTCGTCTGCGTGCCGATGCGTGCGTGCTTTATTACAGAGGGGCTTTATACACGCTCTATTGAGGCTTTTTGCTGTAACAAACGCTCTCTGCGCGAGTCTTGCTGACAGGTCATTTTCGACGGCCACTTTTTCTCTGCTGCAGCATCTCTCCATTTCATCTAACAAGGGGGGGGGGGTGATGATGCCAAATACGTACTATGCCACCCAATAAGCTACTCGGGGTAGGGTGGGGTGAACGCGTTCAAGGGGGTGAAAAAGGATTTCCAAACAAGCCCATATTGGTGAGGTCCGGTAACTTGGTAATTTGAGAGCTGCCATAACGACTGTGCAGCAGTGATTATTTATGGGGCAGAGGGGTGCGGAATGCAAGAGCACGCACGCACGCATTAATTTCGGGCGGGAGCAACAACACATGGCTCTCGACGAAGTTTTCGCGCCAGACACTGGAGATTTTCTTTATTCCACCTTGGCTGGAGCCTCCGAATAGAAGGTGCAGCTCTGAAAAGCTTCTCCATCTTGTGTGACTGACTTCGAGTGTCCTATGAGGCAAGAAGATGGACATGCAATAGTGCCTTTTTCCTCAGGTGACTCACATATTTCTCTAATGATGGCCACAGAGAAGGTTTTTCTTACTTCGCCCTGACCACCCTAGGGAGAGAAACCGCGCAACAACGACGCTGTTGAAGCCAATCATCATTCTCTCACCCCAGGGGTTCTCCAATGTTCCTCCTCCCATCCTGTTCGCTTTAAATTGCGGTCTGTGGAGGGGCCCAAGTCAGACTTGACCTCTCCAGTACACGTGTCAGGCATCCGTCGGGTGCCACACCTTTTGTAATGGATTGGGCGGCCGCAGGCATGCACAAGCTGCCAGAAAAGGGTTGGACGGATGTGACCAGTGAAGACGAGGTTGTTCACGTTCATTAAGAGCAGATGTGTGTGCTGGGGGGGGGGCGCCCCCCCCCCCCGGGGGGGGGGGGGGGGGGGGGGGGGTTGTGCGGGC
>JAAUXU010017746.1_pt1 | contig 25653 bp, 35 predicted proteins | sample 7278151 | NCBI WGS metagenome assembly JAAUXU01 (sample SAMN14350113, study PRJNA611818) | marine sediment metagenome | isolation source: surface marine sediment (1.8m) | place: French Polynesia: Moorea | collected 2018-08 | reverse complement strand
TGGGGTGGCACACACCCCTTTTGTTTTTGCAGTCCATGGGCCCCAAACAAAAACACCAATTACACACAACCGTTGAGTGTTGTTTTCCCCCGTTTTGCTTTTTTTGGGCCCACTTGCTTTGGCCCCCCCCCCCCCCCCCCAGTCACCAGATCTGAACCCCTTGAACTACTCCATCTAGGCAACCATGGAGGCCAAGGCCTGTGCCATTAGGCATGGCAGCATTGATGCCCTGACCAACTCTGAATGAGGCCTGGGCCTCCATGACAACCGATTATGTGAGATGTGTCTGCAAGGGGTTCAGGCGCCACCTACACACCGTAATTGATGCAAGCAGTTATATTGATTGATTGATTAATTTAATGAAGAAATAAGCGATTGATGTTGATAAATCATTGAGAGCAAACTCATTTAAATTGAGCAAATTCATTGAGAACTTGATCGTGAGCCTTGTTTATTGGGTGAGAATGAATTATCATCAAACCCTGTAGTATACACATTCTCTGTGGGTGGCACACGTGCGCCTGTCTTGCTGCTGCACAACATTATGACATCCTAAAGGTGCTTTTCACTAACACATCCTAGGTCACGTACATGCAGTCAGCTCTTTGGGACTTCACTGAAGCATACAAATGGATGGCAGTGAACCCAATCACAATTCATCGAGCAGGATTGTACACCATTGCTTCCTGAATGAATGCTGAAGTGAAGACAGTCTCATGATCCTTCAGATGAATCCAGAGGACATTCTTCAACTTCATCTAAATTTGTATCAGGAGCGAGTAGAAATAACATTGAAGTACAAGAAGACTTGGCAATCAGATCTTTGGGAATAGGAAGAGAAAAAGATTCATGAAACTTCCCTAAATAAGAAATCAGTCCAAGCGTTTCACCTGCCCAATCTAAGCCAGAAAAGCAGAAAATTGGAATTCCCTGCAGGTGTCCAAAATTTGTAACTGCTTAAAGTATGAAGACTTTGTAGTCAAATGAAAATAAAAAAAATGAGTTTAATCTATGCCAAAATGCCTTTTAAGTTGCTGTAAAAATTTGAATGTGTAACAATTTGAATCATGTCAGCATTTTGGGGGTAATTTTCACCCAGTTCAGCAGCTTCTGACAGCCACCAGAGCTGAAATCAACTTTCACAGCAAATTTTATACAGTAGCTTACTACAAGAATTTCAAATCAAGTTGAGCATAGGTAAAAGCAACTCTTCTTAAAAACTATTTGACTGCATCTTCATCAACTGTCCTCAGGTTAAAAACCCTAGCCACCAGTGAATTTCCGAAATTGACTCTCTTTCGACCTAGCCTACTACACAAAAGTCACAACAAATCAATCATCTTCAGAACTTTTTGCACCAATCCACCAGAGGAATAACTGGCCCCATAACCCGACACCAAATCAGTTCAGGTTAGACTTCAGGCCAAGTGTCATGCAGGCAAAAACATAAATCATTCAGCAATGAGAAACTGCACTGCATAAACTAGACAGTCCTCCTGACTGTGTCAAATATTGAAGCCAACAAATTCAGCATTGTTGCTTGCTCTGAGTCCGGAGTCTGTATCAACACAGCTGATTTTGCAGGAAGATGTCTTGCCAGAGAAGCCAGTCCACGTCAAAGGTTGTGCTGCCCAGTGTGAGCTCCCCCTCATCAGCTGCACAACAAGCCACTCTTGAGTCTTTTTGCTCAGTGATGTGGCATCAACTTAGCCTCGGAACTGCTATACAAATGAACCAGAATCATTTGGCAAGATGAAACAGTTTGAGACAGACATTCCATCATCTACATTTGTCGGTGCTGTTGCAGAAACTGCTGAACACCAGCACAAGTATTTTGTTGTTGCCATCTGGAGGGAGCATGGACCATGAAGTCTGAGCTGTTGAAAGAAGTTAAAATGCTGCATCTGGAGACTTCTGAAACTTCTGGCAGAGGTATTATACACTAAAGGCAACATACAGAGCAGAAACTATTTCTTTTTTAATTATGGGGTCAATAGCATAGTTGCATCTCCTACACAATAGGGAAGGTACTTCAATCCAAGTCATTAAATCACACGTCGCATATTGAGAGATACCATGGAATTATCCAGGTTGGGCAGTTGACACCCAAACTGAAGATGGCTTTGTTGCTGTCCCTGGGACTCGAAATAAGTAACATCTTCATCATGAAAGAAAGAAATATTGCACTTAAACTCCCCATGCTACCATCAGCTGCTCAGGAGTGTTATGAAAAGTCGCACCCAACTGACACCTACACACTAAAGAAGATCATTTTGCTTATTTTATGAGGTCTGGACTGCCAACATTGAGCCAAGGGTACTAAGTTGTGTCCTTTGGACAGTCGCCAAAAATTGAGACCCACTCTGCAATCCTACAGTGTCAAGTGGAATGTCCTCAGTGTCAAAATCCTCAGATTTGCCGTCACATGCTATCCTGTGACTGCAGGACATTTGCATTTCAAAATGTTCACAGTTATGTCCATGCTGTGGCCACTGTGGCACATTGCAGGCCACATTGAAGAGGAGGGGCTTTTTCACGCCACCAAGATGTCTTTGAAGGAGAAGAGGAAGCAATTTCTAGCCCAAGAATCATTCACTCTGCTAGGTGAAAAATCAGAAAAGCCTGTGCAGCCAAAAGAGAAGCTCTCACTGAGATTAAGAATGTATGGAGCCAAGTATCTAATGCCTTAGGTGAACACCTATGGCTTTCTACTGTCAAGGATGAACTACATGCATTATGTACAAAAGAGTCCATCCACCTTGGAAAGAGGAGAAAAAATTGCCAAGGTGATGTCATTTCCTAAATGCAAAAAAACAAGCAAAACAAAGACTGTGTAGAGGCGACAAGATTAAAGCTTGCATTGAATGATACAACACAGTTTGCGAGACTTGTTTTACCGTCATGTTTCACTGTTAGGAGGGAGTTAAAATCTTCCAAAGCCTTGATGGGCCTTTCTCTCATCTGACAAAAGTGGGCTCCCACTGCATTAGTCATATCTTCCCCACAAGGCTGCTTAATGCTTGTGCACGTTTTGTACAAGAACTTGACTCCAGTGTTGGATGGACGACTTTGAGGGCAGTTGTCACACCAAAGATGCATCTTCACTCTTTTTGCGAGGCAAAGAGTTTTTTCTCAACTTCTCGTATTGTTCTGTGAACTCACTTTTCTGTACAGGTTCTGCAGGTAATCAAAAAGGAGTGAGGAAAAGTGGACTTTCACTTCCTGTCCCCATTCACTTACTGTGAAGAAAAGTCCTCACTTTCAAGATTTCTCATTTCCAGAAGAAATGAAAAGAAGGCTAAAAGACAACCTAAAAGAAAGAATAAGATTTATTTGTCACTATTGCTATCATTAAAATTCATGTTTGCAGTACAATTATTCATTATAAAAGTTGGGTTTGGCCTTGTCCAAAAATATTTTAGCTTTGTTTACTTAGACCACTACTTTCTTTTGAAGTTGAGGAAAACCCTTTGCATTGCAAAAAATCATGTGCTTGCCATGATTATGAATTTGACACGTGATAAACAGTTAATTCAACTCAGCAATTCTAAAAAATGCTACAATGTCCAGAGATGAGCACCTTTACTCGTGAACAGGAACTCATGCTTTGCACTCATTGCCTTCCCAGTTTTGAAGCCTCAGCCTTTCCTGTGCCAATCCTTAGCCATGTACATGCTGATGGGGAGGGCTCGGTCGTAAACAGTAGTCTCATCATCTTTTTAGATGCAGCTGGGATTGCATTTTTCTCGCAGCTTTAGGCCAGACCTCCTCAAGTTACTCAGTGGCAGCCTCACTGTCAGCTTCAGCAGTCTCTCTGCCTGGCTCTTTGTAATATTCGATGAGTAAGATTGTCTCTCTCATGGTCATTGTCCCCCTTTCCCTCTCTGATCTGTTGATCCCTGTTTCCTCTGCTCTCCTCAGACTTGCCATGCATGGTTGTTGGTTGTGGCTACCGCCCCATATGTGTCAAAACCCTGCTCTCATTTGTGAGGTATTGGAGGCTCCCAACCAACTCAAACTATTACTGTAACCGACAATTTCATGACCCTACGTAGTAAAAATTTGGGATCGCTCGACTACAAGCAGATTTTGACTACATCAGATATGACTTTGATCAGAGCCCACTGTACTTCATCACTTTCTTGTACCGGAGCTGCACTGTGATATTCTGGCTCCAAAAAAGATGTCCCTCAGTTTCAAACTAAATGAACCATTTGAGGAGCATGCATATGATTGGGTGATGGAAGTAGGACCACAACTGAATTGGTTGAAACCCATTCCTCTTGAGTACTGTAAGGATCATCCCTCTTGGTGTCCCTGCAGCAGGACATACAGGGTGCGAGGGAGAATTTTGCACTATCTTTCCGCTCAAAAATGGAGCTCATAGCACCTCTTAATGTAGGTGTTTTTAGACTCATCTTGAAGCTGAGGGCACCAGCTAATCAGTTTTGGCAAAATATCAACAATTGTGAAAACCATGGCTTCCCAAGAGGAAAAAAGGATCCCCATCTCTGCTCTCCTTCATGCCGGCATCGACTATGCAACCATCATGGAAAAAGAGGGGGTGTCCAGAAGAACAATTTTCAATGTTAAAAAGCGTGAGGCCGAGGCCAAGGAGGGGGAGGATGGCCTGAAGTGTAAACCTGGTAGTGGCACCTATACCCCCAAGTGCGATGATGCCTTCATTGATGACCTTATTGCCTGAGTCGCCGATGATCCATCAAAGTCGATGAGGCAGCTGGGACGAGAGGTGGGGGTGAGTGACTGGTCTGTGCGTCAGGCAATTGCCCACCTCAGTCTCAAATTGTTTGTGAGGCGAAAGCAGCACCTGATCACCAAGAAGGCCAGGGAAAGGAGGTTGGAGAGGGGCAGCAAGCTTTTCAATTACCTGAAGCACAATGGGTCCAGGGTGAAAATCTTCTCTGACAAGAAATTTTTTACCATGGATCAGTACCACAACTGTCGTAACAACCGATGGATCACGATCGATCCCTCCGATGTCCCCAGCATCAACACGATGAAGCACCCGGCCCAAGTAATGGTGCTCGGAATCATCACAAGTGACGGCTGCCACATGGACTCAATCTTCTTTGGGCCTCATGAAATGTGCAATACTGCCAAATATTACAGCATCATGCGGTACAAGGTGCTCCCCTGGCTGAAGACGAATTACCCAGACAGAAATTATGTCTTTCAGCAGGACAGAGCACCTGCACACACCTCAGATCGCATCCAAAAGTTTTGCCAAAAGAATTTGAGCAATTTCTGGCCCAAAAACATTTGGCCTCCCAGCTCCCCCGATCTCAATCCACTTGACTACTTCTGGTGGGGCATGATCAAACAGAAGGTCAATGAGTCCCCTCATCCCAACCTTGAGTCCCTCAAGGCCAAGATTGTCAGCGAGTGGGCCGCTTACCCGGCCAGGGACATCATCAAGGCATGCACCAGTTTCAGAAAGAGGATCGAGGCTGTGATAGCGGCAGATGGACTGCATATAGAAAAATAAATAGCCAGTACCATGAAAAATTTGTAAAAAAAAGTCGCTTGAATACATGCTATAGTTTCATTGTTATAATCCCTGAAAGAAAGTGTCCTTGAAGTGCAAAATTCTCCCTCGCACCCTGTACAAGTTCTCAAAGTGCTCTTCATTCGACAGACTTGGCTTTGTCATATTGCTAGAGCAAAATCCTTCGATTTCAGGAGAACGCTGAAGTACAATACTGTAGTCACAGCAGGTGTCACTTTAATCTCACCTTTTCGTCAACAACTTGTTCTTCTTTGACCCTATGAACACACCGAAAGTCGTTTTTCATGCTGCTCAAGCATCCCAGATCCATTTCAATATTGGTCACTTTTAACGTCTGCCCGTTTATAACACCAGTTTTGCCCAGAACAAGAGGTGACAGAGGTGGGGAGGACTGTATTGGTGCATGGCCACGTACCAATGCCGAAATATAAATCTCGACAGCTTTTCGTGGTTTCTCATGATCACTTACGTCTATCCTCACCTTGAACTGCATAAAACAATACGCAACACTGAGAAACTAAAGTACTGCAAAAAGTACCGCAGTACTCTCAGTTATGCGTTAGTATTTTTCGTTGAGTGGCGCAAGAAGAAACCAATTAGATTGTCCGTTGTTCCATAGAACGCTTTGCCGATGGACTACTTCAGTTCACAAGCTTGTCCTAACATCAGTTCCAGACATGCCTGGCCACGAATGACTGGTGGCCAGGGCAAGGCCCTGTCTCGACTGCGCCGGCAACGTGCGATCGAAGGCGAAGCCCTGGACATGAGTTGGGAACCCGGGTATCGCGGGTTCCCGCCAGTTACCTCAAAGACAAGCGCGAATTTCGCTGCACTGAGTGGACCGTCATTTCTAGTACACTCTGCTCCACTGTTATGCTGTGCGTGGCAAGCAGAATGGAAACCTGTCCCACCACTTCTAGAGCCTGCAGATATAGCCAGGTATCGATCACGCGGTCTCCCACTCGGCTCAAGAAAAAGAGGACATATTGACTTACCCGAGAAGACCTTGATGTTGGGCATGATGGAGGACTTGGAGGTCTCCTCCGTCTCTTCCTGGCTGGAGACGAACTTGCTTGGGCAACGGGAGAGGACACCGAGGTCGTGGGCCGCCGTTTGTAGCTCTGCCGTCGTGTCAAGCTTGTTGTGGCTCAAGTGGGGAATCAGAGTGTATCGGCAGCTGGGGTGGGTAGCTGGAAAGGCAAGGTCTCCTACTTAGTTTATGTGCCAGCGTTACCAGGCAATGAAAATACAACTCTAAAATACACCAGGTTCTTCCTGCATCCGTAAATGTTAGCACACTTTCGGAACACGGTATAAAACACAATAATTTCTAGAATAATCATTATGAGTAATGATATGAACAATGAAACAAAAAAGCAACCATTTCAATTGTTAACTACAAGTTCTGGGCCACATCTCTAAATGCGCCTAATCTTGTGGGGCCTGGAGGACGCCAAGCAAAGGAGGATTTACATTTTTAGATGGAGAGGGTACGCTGATTTCAGAGTTGGGCAAGCAGCATATATGAGTCCTAAAACAGTGTTATGACACAAGAGCGTTGCAAAATGCTGGTTGGCAACACTGGCATTTGTTTCCCATTTAATGGACTAGGGATTGCTTGCGAGCCTGTAGAAAATCTAAAGCCGCGAATCATAGACGAAATATTTTGAGAAATATTATATTTCTACACATGATGAAAGAATTGTTCTGACTGAAAGTTGAGACAAAATCTCCATTCATTGTTGATGAAGCTTATGGAATACCAATTCGTTTCTATTTACTAGGACATGGACGTTTTCAAACATCTATAGGGGTTTTTTTTTTTTTTGGGGGGGGGGGGTTTTTTAAACCTTGTCAGCTGCTTCCATTAATTCAATGTAATTCACTCATCATAGCAGTGTTTATCAAAATCAAATTGCCCCTGGAACGGAATGAATCAGCCAAAAGTCCTCTTGATGGAGGACGCAAAACTTCACTAATCATTTGGCCAAACTGCTAAATTTCCCAGCAATTTCTGTTCATTCTTCTGCGAAGCAACAGCTGTGCCAGTTAAGTGACAGTGTGAGCAATCTACTTACAAGGGTGTAATTGTCTATAACCCACACACACTGGAGTTTCTCAGAGCCCAAGTCGATTTACCCAGATGTGCTTGCCCAGCAACAATTGTGCCTGTACAGCTTTTGCCCTAAATCGTTCCCCTAACTATTTTCATGACATACCCAGCGAAGCAGATGAGGGTGCCGTCGTAGTTTGAGGTCTTCCCAATGCCCCACTCAAGTTCAGTATTAGTTCCTTCTACTGCATATTCGTTAAGCTCCAGGTACCTTTCTTGAGTTTTTGCATTTGTTTTTACTAATGAACTCATCAAAAGTCGTTTTTCATGCTTTTCAAGCCCTCCGCCTCGTTCAACATCACTGTTACCCAGAACATATGGAGATGTTCCAAGCAGGGAGCACTGTACTTATTTGTTCGAGCTTGCGAGGCTCGAACCCGCTCGAAGCCCATACCTGCTACACCACTAACTGAAGTGCTCGGCGTTGAGCTCCAGCCAGCGATATCCTAGCTCCAGCTGGTGCAGCGCTGCTCCTCTGCCCCTTGATCTTCCTTGACTGCAGCGCCGCAGCGTTTAAAGATCCCGTTGGAGCTGGCCCGGCATGCCGGCCCGGCCCACCGTGATCAACTCCCCTGGGGTGGACGAGAGAGTGTATTTCGGAACGTCCAGGCCGAAAAGGCCGTCTGCTGTCAAATTGGGCGAAGAAAAGCATGCCTAGGGTGGATGGCCTAGGTGAGAGGCTGGCCGAGGCGAGGCAGCCACACAGCTTCGACGTCGACTCCTCCTTGCTGAGGTAGGAGGCAAGAGACTCCGGAAAGAGAGCAGAGCACAGGCTGGAGTGAGAAGAGCCGAGAACCACGTAATCCTAAGCTTCAGCAAATTTCCTTCGCGAGAGAGATCCTCGAATCGAGGATGTCGGACAGGTCCCTGAGGTTGAGCTCAGATATGAGGAGAAGACGGCGACGGCGGCGGCGCGACTGATGTCTTCGTCGTCGTCATCTTCGTCTCTGTGGCAGGAGATCCTCGCCGTGGATTCAAAGGTGTCTCACCTGCGCATGCGGGGCGGAATGGCCGGCGTACCCACCATCCCGGGGGCGAACCCGGGGGCGTCCGAGAAGCTAAGGCCTCTTTACTTGAAGCGGAGGTTGCAGCTCCTGCAGGGGCAGATCATGATGGCCGATGGAGAAGACGAGCACCCTGATGGCGGAGGTAAATGAGAGGCAACTACCGTATTGGATGGTGTCTCAGATTGTCTAGCAATAACTTTAAAAACATGCCCGTACGTTTGTCATGCCGTCATCTATATTTACTCAGGTCCCATCCGCAATCGCCGCTACCTCTCTCTTCGCGTGAAGCTCCTGAAGCGCCAATTCGGCCTCCCAGGCGACGTTCTTAGTCTGAAGAGCCTCAGCCTTGCCACCACTGCCTCTCCCGAGAAGCACGTTGACGAGAACATGGAGCTGGTCGCCAGCAAGCAGGAAGACGCAGATTCTCTGTCCTTTCGAGGCATGCACCATGTCCTAGACCGCCACCGTGCTGCTATCACGCGTATGGCGTTTGCGCCTGCCGGCAGCGGCCACGTGCTTCTGGCCGCGTCCATGGATGGAAGAATATCAGTGATACAGTTGTCTGACGTCCAGCAATCGGGCGAAGACAGTTGCTTGTTGCAGACCCTTGATCACGACAGAGACTCGGTGCTGGACTTCGACCTGTCGGAGACCGGGGAGTTGGCAGTGTGTTGCACCAGAGGAGGCCGATTGACCTTGTGGCAGTTGGCGAGCGGAAAGCTACTGAGAGAAGTCAGAGTTCGCGATGACGAGAATTCAAGAAGGGATCAGCGAAGTTCATCGTTTTGCAAGTTTATGCCGCAAAACAATAACTTGGTGGCTGTGGGTGTGAGCGGCGTCTTCAATGGTGTCGCCGGATCCGTGAAAGTAGTCAACATCTCTACAGGGAAGTTCCTCAACGAAGGCTGTGCCTCCGTGGGCCGGTCCCTCTGCGCCGCAGTCGCCAGTGGCGCAACCACAACGTCGGCGGCGCTCCTGTGGGTCGGGAACGACAGGGGGCACATCGAGAGCTTCAGGGCGGAGTGCGAGAGAGCTGCAAGGCTGAAGAAGGGCTGCAGGGTGACAGTCAACAGCGTCACGCCGGGCGCTTCAGTCACGTCACTGTCATGGCACAGTGGGGGCAGCAGCGGCGGCTTCTTGCTCGCCACCGTCTCCGGAGCTAATTCTCTCAGCCTCTTTTCCGTCGTCGACGACGTGGGCACACTTGTTCCACTTATGACCATCGACTCTTCCTCTGCGCCGTCTTCTCCCCTGTGCGCCGCAGCTTTTGCGCCACTCCCACTGGGCGCCAGCGCCATCTCCGCAGTGGCGGCCGGCGCCGAGGACGGCTCCATATCACTGCTGGAACTTGGCCGTCCTTCACCAGGAGCAGCCGCTGGCGCATTTGGCGCTTGGCGCCACGCAAACAAGCTCCTGGGCCACTCTGCGCCAGTCCGAGCCCTGGCCTTCTGTCGCGACGAGAGGTTCCTGGCCACGGCCGACTCGACGGGACAGATCATCGTATGGAAGAAGTGAGAATAACTTTCACCGGGAGCCTTCACTTGCACGATTCTTGCTTCGTAAACTTGACAACCCAGCTACTAGACATCAATAATCGCACAAACTCTACTTCTGTCAGATTCACTACTCTCCATCGTTTCCAACAGTGCAAGTGACTTTACAGCCCACCTTATTTACTTCAATTAGTGTGAAACTTCCACGGCAGTCTGACTGCAACGGCAAGTGGATCACCTGCAAGGAGGACCCTTCAGTGAGCAGCAGAGCTGGTCGATCTCACGTAGAGCACTACTTGCATGATCATCGACACATGGAGAATGTCTACAGACCCGTGATCGATCGATCGCACGCGCAATGTCTTCAGTTCTGCCCAGTGCAACTTGAACGTCACCCACAACCCCAACCCAAGGCTTGCTGGTGTCTCCACGAACTAGTTTCCAAAATTAGGAATCAATTCATGTGATAAGAAGAAAGAAACGTATATGTAATAGACGTCCCTGAACTTGCTGATGAAACCTGACAGAGACGGCGATAAGTCCACATACACGCCCACATACCCACACATACACCCTCACACACACACACACACGCTATCCATATGTACTATTCTAATATAGAACACTGTTGAATGCTTTGTTTTTTTTCTCTCTCGATCATTACTTACAGTGAAAAGTTGAAAGTTTATACATTGGGATTTTTCTTTGTTTCTATCGAGTGTGTTGAATGCATCCCTATGTTAGGTTCATAGCATTAATGATAGTTAAGCGTCTAAAGGAGTCTGCATGTGTGTTTTATGCTGAGAAGTGTGCGGAGTCAGACTAGATCGTAAATTGTAATGTTGATCAGTGAGGAGGTCCCAGGTGATAGACTGAATGTTGAACTAAATAAAAACTGATGTCAACCACTCCACACATCATTTTTATGTTACTGATACTACTCATACGACTTATGTGTACATGATACTGAATGAATGAAAAAACGCGTGAGATCGAGAAAAGGCAAAATGCAAGGTGGAGGTGATTCTTTTCTTTTTGAATCAAACTGTACCACCAGTAACTTTAGAAGGCAGGACTACGGGAAGATGCGCACTTCGGTGTGTTCACGCACGTTGGTTCCAGGCAGTACCTCCTGGAGGAGGGACCGCGGGTCGCGCGGGTCGACCACGACGAAGGCGTTGGACGCGGGCAGCAAGGGCAGGGTGGAGAGAGAGGAAAGCAGTGGCGGCAGAGACAGCTGCCACCGGCAGCGGCAGCGCTGGAACAGCAGAAGGGGCAGCTGGCGCCATCGTAGACGACTCGAGGTGAGGCTGCGACGTGATCTCGTTCGTCTTGCTCACGAAAAGTTGGCACCGCAAAAGTGTTGTGCAGCCTCAAGTCAGAACTAGTCCGCAAAAAATCTCAATCAAGTACACTAACTTATTTCTCTTTGTTTTTTCCAGTGCTTTTATTTTTTTTTAAACTTTTTAAAAGAGTGAGTTAAGGAATCTGTGACGCTCCCAGGTGCTTTGCCGCTCACTGCCTGGCACCGCCTCTCACTCTTCTCTCCTCGATCTCTAAGGTGACGAGGGAGCGGAAAAACTCCCTCATCTCCTCCTTGGTGCACTCGTCCGCGGTCGTCTCCGTCCCCGCGTCGCACCGGTCGCAGGACTCGGACAATCGGCAGTGAAAACGTCGTTGCCTGTTGAGGGGGGTTCACTCTAAGGTGAGCGCGAGGGAAGCCAAACTTGGTCGAATGAAAAAAGGCCTCTTCCACCGGTTGTCGGCGTGCAAGGGCGTGGTTGATGAGGCGTGAACATTTGTCCAGGACCTCGGGTCCTTAAGGATTGACCAACGGTCGTGCCAAAACATTAGATGTACACGTTGTCCTTATTAAGAGCCCTTCTCTCCTTCCTGGCCCAACCCGTCCTCTGTCCCTTTCCCCTTGGTCATGTGACTGCCAGAAGTGGTCGGTCTGATGGGAGCCAACAGAAGTAGAGTGGAAAGCAGGCGGAGGAGGAGAATTATTGAGCCCTATTGAAGAGGAGAGAGAAAGAGACCCCCCGAAAAGAACCGATAGAAACCCTTTTGGGCTGAACCTCTCGAGTGAGATCTCGTTGAATTTGGCCATGTCAGTCACGTTCAGCTCTTTCTGAGCCGCGCTCTAACGTCGTCCTTTTTTTCCAGGCCCCACTTTTTTTCTCATCAGTAACTGGCCGGGCCGCCCCTCAGGCGGTTAGCCCGGTGAATCGGCCCCGATGATGCCGGCGGTGAGAGGCGACGGCATGCGCGGCCTGGCCGTGTTCATCTCGGACATCAGGTTGGCAAGCATAATACAGCTAAGAAAGGACACTTAGAAGGCTAAAGGTTTCCATCTTTCTCAGGAACTGCAAAAGCAAGGAGGCCGAGATCAAGCGCATCAACAAGGAGCTGGCCAACATACGGTAAGGAACTGTAGACGACAACGACGACGATAATATTGGTCATGGAGCAATCCTTCATTGTTGCATTTATGTTTCTCCAGCTCCAAGTTCAAGGGTGACAAGACTCTAGACGGCTATCAAAAGAAGAAGTATGTGTGCAAGCTGCTGTTCATTTTCCTACTGGGCCACGACATTGACTTTGGCCATATCGAGGCTGTCAACCTGCTCTCTTCGAACAAGTACACCGAGAAGCAGATCGTGAGTGATGTTCTCAAGGAATTGAAGGTGCAACTGACTGACAAGGTCTTATACCTTCCCAGGGTTATCTGTTCATCTCGGTGCTAATCAGCCAGAACAGCGACCTCATCAACCTGATCAACCAGAGCATCAAGAACGACCTGTCGTCACGTAACCCGGTCCACGTCTCTCTGGCACTCCAATGCATTGCCAACATCGGCTCCAAGGACATGGCAGAGGTCTTCGCGGCCGACATTCCCAAGTTACTGGTATCTGGGTGAGTGAGGCGATGACGTCTGAGACTGCTGGCAGTTCAACCTGGCTATCATAACCTTATTGAATCTTGACAGCGACACCTTAGACGTGGTGAAGCAGTCCGCTGCCTTGTGCCTCCTGCGCCTCTTCCGCACTGATCCCACCATCATTCCCAGCGGGGAGTGGACCTCCAGAATTATACATCTCTTAAACGATCAGGTAGGCATTCGCAACAAGACTTGCACGATTCTGGACGCTTCTTTATGCTCTTGTCATGGGTTTACATATATATATATATATATATAGCATATGGGAGTGGTGACGGCTGCATCGTCCCTGATTGAGGCCCTGGTAAAGAAGAACCCTGACGAATATAAAGGTTGCGTCTCCCTCGCTGTCTCCAGGCTATCTAGGATCGTCACCTCCAGCTACACAGACTTCCAGGTAAGAATCTGAGTGAAACCAATTTCCAGAGTTAGCATCCAGCCGTGCGCTACTTGTTCATCTAGGACTACACGTACTACTTTGTACCCGCTCCGTGGCTGTCTGTGAAGCTGTTGCGCCTGCTGCAAAACTACCCTCCGCCAGAGGATCCGGGGGTCAGGGGAAGGCTTAACGAATGCCTCGAGACAATCCTCAACAAGGCACAGGAGCCGCCGAAGTCCAAAAAGGTGCAGCATAGTAACGCCAAGAACAGCGTTCTCTTCGAGGCGATTTCTCTCATCATTCATAACGACAGGTACGTCAAAAGCATCATTATGGAAAATGATAATAATAATCAACTTTATGGTTACGTCAATGTTTTAGTGAGCCTAATTTGTTGGTCCGAGCATGCAACCAGCTGGGTCAATTCTTAAGCCATCGAGAGACAAACTTGAGGTACTTGGCACTGGAGTCCATGTGCTTGCTGGCCACGTCGGAATTTTCTCACGAGGCAGTCAAGAAGCATCAGGTGAGAAACTTTTGCGCGAATGACTTGATCACTTTTTACACGTACATTTCTCGTCGTAGGAAACGGTGATCAATGCGTTGAAGACTGAACGCGACGTTTCCGTGCGCCAGCGAGCCGTCGACCTTCTGTACGCCATGTGCGACCGATCAAATTCCGAGGATATAGTGTTGGAGATGCTGACTTACCTGGAAACCGCCGATTACTCCATCAGAGAGGAGATGGTTAGAAGGAAGAAGAAGGGCTAGTATGTTTGGCAACTTGTCAATTGTTCTGTTCCTTCTGCAGGTGCTGAAGGTAGCCATATTGGCGGAAAAGTATGCGACGGACTACAAGTGGTATGTGGATGTAATCCTCAATCTCATCCGCCTGGCCGGAGACTACGTGAGCGAGGAGGTGTGGTATAGAGTCATCCAGATCGTCATCAACAGGGACGACGTGCAGGGATATGCAGCTAAGACAGTATTTGAGGTGAGAGAACGTACATACAAACGGTTGTCTTTCTTTGGAGTAGAGTAAAAATTAAGAATTTTCTTGATTTCCGTTTGCAGGCTTTGCAGGCTCCCGCCTGTCACGAGAACATGGTCAAGGTTGGAGGGTACATTTTGGGCGAGTTCGGGAACTTGATCGCTGGCGACGCGAGATCCTCTCCACAAGTGCAGTTCAGGCTGCTTCACTCCAAGTATCATTTATGCTCGGCCGCCACCAGGGCGCTCTTGTTGACTACTTACGTCAAATTCATCAACTTGTTCCCAGAAATTAGGTGAGATAGACTCACTCGGAGCTAACGAAGGTAACTTTGTTGTACGGTACTTTTTTTGTCTTCTTCAGGAGTGTCATTCAAGACATCCTAAGTCAAGACTCGAACCTGAGGAACGCTGACGCAGAGTTGCAGCAGAGGGCATCTGAATATCTTCAGCTATCGAAGGTAATTGTCCATGGCTAACAAGTATCACACCTACGACAACTTTGTTGTTGTTGTCAGGTAACGTCCTTAGACGTGTTGGCCACGGTGTTGGAGGAGATGCCACCCTTCCCCGAAAAAGAAAGCTCCGGGTTACTGAATCTACTCAAGAAGAAACGTCCCGGACGAGTGCCGGACAACCCGGAAATTAAAGTCGGCACAGATGGCGTTCCAGAGGGCAAAGCCAAGCCTTCTGGAGGTAGGAATTAGTCTGGAATAGTAGGTCTGAGCATGCGTTGTCAACTTGACTCTCCTCAGGTGCAGCAGCAGAGCTTCACAATGCATCCGGGGGCTCCGCGGATCTCCTGGGACTGGGCTTGGACGGCGGCGGCGGCGGCGGCGGCGGCGCGGTCAACGGAAACGGCGCGATTATCGGGGTTGAAGCGCCTACGGATAACCTAAAAAAGTAAGCAGTTGCACATTACCCTCAGGCGTGGCTATCGCACGACCCTTTGTCATTGTAGGTTTTACTGCAAGAATAATGGAGTCCTGTACGAGAACGATGTCATCCAGATCGGCGTGAAGACCGAGTGTAGGTCCAATCTGGCTAGGCTGGCGCTGTTCTACGGGAATAAGACTGCCAGTCCTTTTCTGGTAAGACCGACGCTAATTCAACAAAGGGCTCTATTATAAGTCTCTCCCAATGCAGTGCGTCAATGCCGCATGCGTAGATATCACACAGATTTAGTCTACCTCTCACGTGGCCATTGATGATATGGAGAAAAGTACACGTAGGATATAGACGTGTCATACCATACATTACGTATATATTTATGTCGCAAAACTATGTCAACAACGCATGCTAGGAAAGTAGAAAGAGTGGTATGCGGCAACGGAAATTTGCTACCACGCTTTCAACGAAGCGAGTAACTTTCCTGAGTGTTTCTTTTCTTTATCTTTTCCTTTTTTTAAAAAAAAAATTCATTCTTTTCTGCTGGTTTCAAAATACACCGCAGTGACCTTTCTGCTGCGAAGCACTTACATCTTTCATAGTTTATTCTGATTTAGGGCGCGTTTAGACGGCCAATATTGGTATCAGCGTTCAAATTTTGCATAATTCACGTTCTTGCTCGAGGCATGTTCGTTACTGCACGCCTTTTATCGGCAGTCCGTGCATGCCTACAAGGCCAGCGAAATAGATCAGCGAATTTTGCGCCATTGCGCCACAACTGGAAGAAGTATGGAAAGACTTGAACGTGAAGCATGGGGAGGGTGTAGGACCGCCTCCTCTACTTGTACCTTGGGCAACTTCTAGGGCGCCTGCGCCGTCCGCGTCATGGCTGAACGCGCCAAGATAGGTCGTCCTAAATCTAGGTTGCGCCAATGCGCCAGCACAATGCACGAGTGTCTAGCGCCGGGTCGTGGCTAGCCACATAAGAAACCATCTGCCAGATTTAGTACAATGAGGGGGGCCGGTAGGGCCAATAGTCTAAGGCCTTGGTGCAAAAGGCCTATGAATAATGTATAAATTATGACGCACTTGTGATATGCTAATGGCAGTACTACGTGCTCTGCTCTGAAATCTCTTATGGTACTTTCAACCATGGCGTGGCTGCCACAGGCGCTCTTGGAGTAGAGCGCCTGTTTACGTGGACGTCACGGCTGTGGCAAGATGCAAAGTGATACATTAAGCGGGACAACCCTGTATGTTACTGCTCTTCTTGTAACCTTACCTATCCAATCTTGCGAGTAAAAAGTAGGGAATGTTGAAAATTTAATCTTAGCAAGAAGTTTTGGCTAGGTTGCATCATAAATATAAGTTTATATTCGTTAGTTATGCTCGTTTGCACTTTGCTCCTCTTGATAGCGGCGCCTGTAGCTTTCTCATCTATCTCCCTCCTGTCAGCGTTGCCTATTGGAAAGTTTTACAATGTGACCTATATCTACTGTGGTGACGACGAAAATCCTTTTGTCTGATTCCCTCTTTCAGAACTTCCAGCCAATGGTGACTGGCTCGCCCGACTTGGCCTCGTCCCTGCAGCTCCAGGTGAAGTCCGTGGACTCCACAGTTGAAGCTGGAGCGCAATTCCAACAAATGGTCAACCTTGAGTGCGTCATGGATTTCTCCACGCAGCCTGACTTGGTGAGGATGATGGCCCCAAAAACTTAGTTGGGCCTTAGTGACACAATTTGCACTGCACGTTCAATACGGTACGTCACAGATTGGCAGCTTGATTGCTTCAGTAGTGCCTCAGAATTCGGATCAGTGAGTTCTGTGATATGTGTGGCACGATTTTGATCTTTCGTTATTTAATTTTTTGCTCTCCGCGGACCTGACCTTCACCTCCGTCTGTCTGTAGGAAAGCAAGGGCGTGTGGACGTACAGTATTTTCTGTATTTCTTTTTTCTTCCTTTTGGAGGGGGTCATGATTGACATCACACATATCCTTTTGACACAAACAAAGAGACGAAGAAGGCTGACAAATGAAATTCTACGAGACTTCTCAGTTTTGAAGTCTCTCCTGCATCAAATTTAAGACCTTTTTGCTGAAAGAGGCATATCTTACCGTTTTCCGATGTCTTGTTTTAGCAATATCGACCCTGTACTTGTACAGTACCCACTAGCCTCAAATTTTTCGGCGCCAACTGGCTTTTTTCCGAAATGTATCTTGCAATTGAGCCTCTACCCTCATACTAAGTATCTGCTTACATGCGTGTATTCGTTTAGAATGTGTCCTTCACTTGCGGAGGGGCGCCTTATCAGCTCAGCCTGAAGGTCCCCATCTCCGTCAACAAGTTCATGGAGCCCACCGAGATGAACGCCGACGCCTTCTTCGCACGGTGGAAAAATCTCAGCATGTGAGTGTCTCAACGAGGAGAGAGAGCGAGAGAGGATGAGTCAGTCGGCGTAGACTTTGGACAATGTCAAAACTGTCTTGTCTCTCTTAGTCCCAGCCAGGAGGCCCAAAAGATCTTCAAGGCCTCGTTCCCAATGGATGCGACGGCGACCAAGACCAAGTTGATTGGCTACGGCTTCTCGCTGCTGGAGACGGTGGACCCGAATCCGGATAACTTCGTGTGCGCCGGGATTGTGCACACCCGGTCCCTACAAATCGGGTGCCTCCTCAGGCTGGAACCGAACAACCAGGCTCACGTAAGGCTCACCTCGCCATGAGAGTTACTTTTTCAGCAGGTTTCATCTACTTCCTCCTGTTCTCCTCCCCCCAGATGTACCGCCTGACTGTTCGAGCGAGCAAGGACACCGTGGCCCAACACATCTGCACAGTTTTGTCGGAGCAATTTTGAAGAAAAGGAGGAAGAAGAAAGCTGTTATTTGAGATGTTCCAACAAACAGCCTTTTAATAAGAGCTCGACAGAGTAGTGTTTAGGACGAACGTTTCTCGTTGAATGCGTCTAAAAAAAAAACACAGCTGGAGACACAAAGTAGCGCTAAAAGATTGGAATTATGAACTGTTGAGCCGAGTATTTTGCATCGAAATGGAATGGAGAAGAAAGAGAAAAAGGAACGAGATTGGACTGCCCCTTTTGTTCACGGGAGGCACCCAAAAGTAATGAATTTGGCACGCTTGATGGTTTTTCCTGCTTGAAATTGGTTTTTTTTTTTTTTCTAAAAAAAAAATATATATAATGTTCCCCAAAGCCGTTCTACTGGCACGTCAAGACTCTTGTTGAAAAGGCATTTGATTTCTCTTCAAGAAGACCTTATTTTTGGCCTTTGTTTGCATTGGTTTTTTTCGCTGTTGTACGAAACTCTTGTCTAAGAAAATTTCCAGGCCTCATCGAGACAGGCCAATGTGCGTGTGTACTATGTATGTACGTATTTGAGTGTGAAGGATGAAAAAGTTGGTCAATGTGTGGTTGTGAGAGTGAGGGGTAAGAAAGTACATGACGAAAATATACTATACCAAAATAAAAGAGAGCAGGGCCTTAGAAAGTTGTAGTATTTTCTTCGAGAGAGATTAAGGAAAAAGACTGGAGTTGCTTAGAGAAAAGAACTTTTTTGTCTACTTCTTTTACAAGGAAAGTCGATCCTTGTATCTTTCTCTCTTTTTGTGCGAGTGTTTGTGTGTCCAGCTGCAGCATAAGGTGTAGAAAAGGAGCGGTGTGGAAGCTCGTAGCAATGTCCATTGAGCCCAGCCAGTGGCATTTGAAGGGCCACACGTTCAATGTGCCGACGGGCACCCAGACGATGGTGTGGGACGCGTCGTCGCAGCACTTGGCCCTGTCGCAGGTTGAGGCAACAGTGTAGGAAAATTTGGTTGGACTAGCCTTGCCTTAAGTGCGCAGCCCAACGAAGCTTATGGTGTATAATTTTGGAGTCCACGAAGAAGTCGTACCATGTGAGAGCAGAAGAGGTAGTTCGTACGTACAGAGGGTACAGGGTATGTACGCTTAATTGTATCCGATGGAAAACTGCTTCCAGAACCAGAACGAGTGCGTGGAGAAGATGAGATTCACTCCTAAGAATGATGTCTGGCTGGCATTGACTGCTGCAGCCTCCAGGGAGGCTGGTGCTGACCTTCTCCTCCTTGTTGGTCCTGGACGCCATTTTTCTGGTGTACCCTGGTTTGGGGACAGAAGAGGAGGGGATGAAAGCAAAAGGAAGGAAAACTTTGTTTAGATAACATTTCTTGTGAACAAATTATGCATACCAACGTCGTTTCCTCGGGTCCCTTTGTTGACAATGATAACTCTTTCAGCTCTCATTCATGGGGAGTGTTCAAGATGAATGTGCAGGGTTCGTCGTAAGTGGCGTCACACCTAATTAGGCCAATTATCTCGGCTGGCTCTTATAATTAATATCACACATGGGCTCATTACACCTACAAAAAAGTGATGCATTACAATTATTACATTGCCACGTCTACTGGCAGACTGGATTAAAAATTGTCATCCATTACCGCTACTGACCTGAAAACAGTGGGCAGCACACGTTATTCACTGCTTCTCAAGTAATACATAACAAACTATTACAATGGCATCGGATTTATTTTCTTAAATTATGGACCATAAATGCTTGTTTCCAACAGTGGTTACAAATAAGGGCAAGACTTTTTATGCCACTTCAGTTTATTAAGTTTTAGTGCGTGACATCAGTGCAGTGGCCAATTCTATAGCATTCCTCCACCTATGAAACCAATCAAAAATGGTCATGGATGACAATAGCACATGTCGCTTTATAATAAGTAATGGAACTAAAAGGTGTAACAGCAAAAAATGTCACTGATTCTCTCAATCTCTGGCCAGACCTTGGTGATGGAGTCTCCTCAACTCGGCCAGAGAGTCAAAACGTTCAAGAAGAGAAAATGACCCAAACAATTTGACTCTCGGGCCGAGCTGAAGAGACTCCATCACCCAGGTGTGGCCAGAGATTGAGAGACGCAGTCACATTTTTGCTGGTACACCCTCTCACTCCAAATACCATTGCAGCAATGAGCAACTATTATGGCATTAGTCGTCATGACTGATGAATACGAATTTTTCGCCATAGCGTGAAACCTTGGACTCTTTCTCATCTAAAGTGCAACAACAGGATTGAACCTACTGTCCAACTGCTACGATGCCGTCGGTCCAACCTTGTGTCAAGGTATGCGACTCCAGAGGATCGTTGCCATGGGTGGAAGAGTACTTGGAGGGCAATCACAGTGAAATGATTAAGCATTAATGATAATACATGTCATTACTGATCAACAACTCTTAAACTGGCTACATCATCTCAGTGGCAAAGCCACAATGTCTTGATCACTCTAGAAGAAGTGTAGGCGTGACACCACACATGTGCATGGCAGTTGCAAAAGCCTCGGATGCAAATTGCTGTACTTTCAGACATGTCTTCTGCTGTCACAACGTTCACTCTCAGACCAGACTTCGAGGGAATGCGGAGCTATGGAAAGGAGAACTTCAGCGACGTCACCACAAGCATCGACTGTGCAACGGGCGACAACGTTGACGTCCTCTGGTCGTACAACAGTTACACCTTCGTGTAGTCGTACACGCTCGCCGAGGTTGTCCCTTGAGCGTCAGCATGTCACAGTGCTCTTTCTCTTTTTTCGCTACAATGCCCACCGCTTATTGCTGCAGCATTTTTTTGGTCACATCAAGCAGTGAGGCTGCAATAAGCGCAGAATTGTCTCTGAAACCCACCTAGACCTCACATGGGAAATGAATGACGAGGGACCTGACAAAAAACATGAGGAGAAGCACGAGTAGATGGCAGAAAAGATTATTTTGTGGACTTTCACCAGCTCCTTGGAGGAGCCTCCCCAACATTGCTTATTGCAAAGCAATGTCTTTACTTTTGAAAAAAAAAAGACTCCCCAAAGGTGCAAAGTCTGTCCAAGGCAAGAAGAATTACATCGATCTCAAATTTGAGACTAGTGGTAAATTCAAGCTCGCTAAAAGTCATGAGAAAATGTCATTTCATGTCATTGACTCTACGTTTATCGTTACGGATTGTACAATTGTGACGACTGTGATGCATATTGTGCTATAGCAATAACGCACAGTATTCCTGGCATTCTTCATCGGAGGCGAGATAAGAGGAACAGGTGATAACAGAGCAGTCATCCCTCTTTGCGTCAGTGAGAGCATCATCATGGCCCGTTACTTCCTGCTCCTGTTCTTCTTGGTCGCATCGTCGGGCCCACGGGAGGCCTATGGCGGGTGTAACATCAGCTCCACCAACGGCGTCAACTTCTACGCCACCTGCGTCGGGATCCAGTCTGCGGACGAGCTCTTGGTGCTCGGATCCACGTAATCCATATTGGTAGCTTGTAGCTTGTGCAATATTCTTTTCCGCATTGACCATGAAAATGTGCCCGCAGATCCTACGATTTCATCTCGATTGCGAATTCCTCGGATTTGTCAGAACTCCCGGACAATGCCTTTGGAGAGGCAAGGGCGATCGCATATTACATTGAGGTATGCTCGGAACTATGGATGTTCTATTTCATAGGGGTGATTTGGTGATTTTCCCATCAAATTTGGTGATTTGACTAGAGGTCACAGCCTCGAAACATTGAGCGTCGCCGCGACATAACGGAAGAGGGAAACTTTTTCCAGGTCGGTACGCAGGACTTCGTTTTGGAGGATCACTTCTTGGGCGACGACGGTCTGATTGGTATAGAGAAGATTGAGATAACCAAAAACCCATGGACTGGAGGAAGCATTTCAGCATTCCCTTGGGAGCTGATGACAGAGCTGTCAACGCTGGAAGTATTGTCGATCTATGACCAGGATCTGCATGCTGACATCATTCCTCACGACGTGTTCGCAACGTCTTTGAACTTGAAGACACTGAACTTGGAGCGCGATTTCTTGAGCACGTTTGATACGGTGATGCCAAAGAATCTAGTCAGATTGTCGCTCTCAGGGAATATACTCCAGGCCTTTGACTGTACAGTCTTAGAGGAGTCCGCGCAGTCTTTGGTCTCTCTGTACCTGGACGATAACGACATCACCGAGCTTCTCATGCCAGGCGCTGCTGTCTTTGTAACTCTTGAAATCTTGGACATCAGTGGCCAGAGCATCAGGATGGACATCCCAGTCAATGAACGCATGCCCAACCTGAGGTATTTTATGGCCAATAACGTCGGCACCACGGAATTTCCTTCCTTCATTACAAATCAGCAAACCCTTGAAGGGTTCGAGCTGTCCGGCAACGCCATTGTGGATGTTCCCGCTATGGCCATGGAGTCCTCCTCCAAGATGACCTATTTAGCCCTGTCCGTGAACGAAATCCAGAGCTTTCCAAGAGCGTCCCTGTATACTCCACAAGAAGCAGCAGACAGTACCCTCAGGATCAATCTGTACAGGGCGGTGGACGTGAACAACGCTACCGACGCGGATCTCTTTGATGCCGAAGCCTTTGGCAACGGCACCAGAAAGTACCTTTACCAGCTGGATCTATCCTTCAACGCCCTGTCTTTCCTACCTGAACAGCCCTTTGCAGAGCTGTTCAGGGACTCTTACAACCGGTACGTGACTGGCTTGCAGGGGGACGTCTACCTCCCCCGGATGATAGCGAAGATGGGAGGCAACTTCATAACTTGCTGCTCCATCGGCTGGCTGTTCAAGGACGGCCTGCGCTACGGCTCCAGCTACGAGTACATGTTCAGCAATCTCGAGTGCCGCCACCCCGAAAACAGTGGTTTTGTAGACGTCTTCGACGCCGGCTGCCAGACTTTCAGCAATTGCGCTGACGTAGATCAGGCGTGGATGGACGAGTGCGATCTCCTGGCCAACCCAACGACAACAACAACGACGACAACAACAACAAGCACGACGACAACAACGGTCATCGAGTTAACCGAGCCCGGCTTGAATTCGGCTCAGGCCATCTTCTGCTCCGCCGTGTCGGTGCTACTTCCAGTTGCACTCTTCGCCCTAGTCGGCTGAAATGCTCATAATGACGCGTAATTGCTTAACGACAATTAATGTAAATGGATTATTTGGCAACCAGAAGAAAGAAGAAATATGACGCAAAGGTTAACTATGAAGTGATTTTCTCTTTTCTTCCCAACCCTGCTGTTGTGCACGCTCTAATTCTCTGGAAAGGGGTTGTTTTTCTTCTTCTACGCACACTTACCTAATGACGACGTTCAGAACTTTAGGCATTATTGATGTTTTTCAGCTGTGGACAAAACGCCGACCATTTTCTGCTCTCAGACCCTCGAAGCACCTGTGATTCTCGTAATTAGCGAGCAAGGCCATTTTCTTTTGCCAGAGTCACTGACATTTTCGGCCTGTTTCCACCTAAAATGTCGATGTCCGTCTAATGATCCCCCTCCGAAGCTAATTTCTGGATATTAGGCTCAGCCTGGATTGGTCCATACACGTCTGGGAGAAGAATTCTCTTGATGAGAGTGAAATTGGGATGCCATTTCTGCTTTGCACAGCCTCAGCCCTCGCACGAGCATTTACTTAATTGTTTAATGCATAATTGAGTGACTTTCTGTGATGTCTATTTGTGCCCCGGGCTAGTTGATGCTTCCTTGGCTTGAGACTTTAAATGCCACCCCTGAAGGTCTAAGCAGGTGCTCAGATTTTAGAATACGTCTGCTTAAGTTGGGTTAGGTTAATAACGAAGGAGAAAACAAGGTATCTGAGCAACTCCTCTAGAATTTCAGGGGGGCGTTAAGCGTTTACTTTTGTTAAGAAAAAATACAGCCTCTTAAGAGCAAGCTAAAGCTGCAGATTCTCTTGTTACCACGGAATCCCTTTAATACGTATTCTGGTGTGATTCAAGTGCGTACTGTACAACACCCTGCCGGAACAGATGTACCGCAAGAGGAAGATCAGGAGACTTAAGGACATGATGCAGAATTAAATGCAGACGGTGGCTAGAAAAGGTTGTAATCAAAAAACTACGAACGCCGTAGGAGCCAAAGGTACACATTTTTTTGGATTTTACAACTCTCAGAGTATAACGACCCCCTGGATTTGCTCGGATTAATCTTCACTAGGGATGCGACGGCCGAGCATGTTTGTAAGCCGGTGGAGGAATCTGGTCGGGCTGTGCTGTTTTCGAGTCGGGCCGGGCTGCGTAGTCAAGATGCTATTCAGCCAGCCTACTTTCCTGACTAAAACTGGAGGGGATTTTCCGTCCATTTTGGTCATCTTTGGAATGCTCCACTGAGTCTTTCCTATGTCACCTCCATTTACCACATGAATTGCTCGGTCCTCAGCAACTTGTTCAAAGGATCAACCATGAGTGGGTGCTATTTCAGGGGGTTGTTATTCGAAGGGAGGGGGGAGGAGGAGGCTACTATTTAAGAAAATAGAGTATCCCACCGCAAGAGACAGTTATTGGGGCAGTGTTGTTGACTCCCTTATTGTTGTAACGTGTTGATTTCCCTTATCACTGTTACATGGATACAGTGTTGAAATCCCTTAAAGCAAGACGTAGGTAGGAATGATGGCACGGCATTTTTACGTTCTAGTGGTCGGGCTGCCCGCCCGGATTGACTTTGTTTTCTCAACCCTACTAAAATACAGTTAACTTGTGTTGATTTTTCGCAAAATAAGCCCCGTATGAATCTTGCGTCATAACAGTTTTTACGGTATTCTGCTACTAATAACAATAGCGCGGGAAAGTCACGACTTTACGATAATTTCTATCGTTATCGTCAAAACGAGATTCGTCAAATCGAGACCTCACTGTGATAACTGTATTGATATCTTCTTACTCCACGATCCGATCGTGACTTTTGCGTCCATTGTGAAGCAACTTTGAGTTGTTGGCGTCAACTGCGAACGTTTTCCGGAATTCCTCTCCAATCAGTCTCGCCATCCTCGTGAGGTCAGAACGACCTCATTGTGAAAGATATTAAACCTACAGGGGGAAAATGTTTGAGAGAGTCATGACCCAGAAAAGGTTTTTTCTCCCTCCAAATCATTTCGTCACGCCTCACTAACTGCACTTCACAGAGAGAGGAGAGAGAGGAGAGAGAAAGGAGAGAGAGAGGAGAGAGAGGAGAGAGAGGAGAGAAGAGAGAGAGGAGAGAAGAGAGAGAGGAGAGAAGAGAGGAGAGAAGAGAGAAGAGAGAAGAGAGAGGAGAGAGAAGAGCGAGACAAGAGAGAGAGGAGATAGAGGAGAGAGATGAGAGATAAGAGAGAGAAGAGAGAGAAGAGAGAGAAGAGAGAGAGGAGAGAGAGGAGAGAAGAGAGCGGAGAGAGACAAGAGAGAGGCGAGAGAAGAGAGGAGGGCCGGCGGAGAGGGCAGGGAGGGGAGAGAGGGGAGAGGG